>OLGX01000020.1_pt1:5000-136083 | contig 136083 bp, 111 predicted proteins | sample 1609451 | NCBI WGS metagenome assembly OLGX01 (sample SAMN05416834, study PRJEB24817) | seawater metagenome | isolation source: Sea water | place: Canada:Atlantic | collected 2013-07
ACAAATACTTCTAGCTCGGTTTCAGGGCACAGAGAACGTATTTCGCTGATTTCTTCAAGCGATAGCTCACGAGACAAAATCACCCGTTCAATACCCTGTTTTGCCCAGAACAATACACTGGCATAGTTTACCGCATTGGCTTGTACAGAAAGGTGAACTGGCATATCGGGCCACTTTTCACGTACTAGCATTATTAGACCTGGGTCGGACATGATCAACGCATCAGGTTTCATAGCAATTACAGGTTCTATATCTCGTAAATACGACTTCACTTTGGCGTTATGGGGCGCGATATTTGATACTACATAAAGTTTTTTATTTAATGCGTGTGCTTCATTAATACCTATTTGTAAGGTCTCTAAATCAAACTCATTATTTCTTACGCGCAAACTGTAACGAGGTTGCCCTGCGTAGACCGCATCAGCACCATAAGCAAAGGCATAGCGCATATTTTTTAAGCTCCCTGCTGGGCATAATAGTTCTGGTATAAATGGGCTAGATGAAACAGATGGCATGTGCGCTCCCTACAACAACAGGCATTGAGCCAATTGTGTGCGTCATAAATTTAAATATAAAAGCAGAAGCGCGGCAGTATAAATAGCACTAAAAATTTCCCCTTGATCAAGATCATAAAACTGTAATTGAACTGGTTTTTAATAAAATTAGGATTTTTCACTTAAAACGCGTATAATTCGCGCCCGTTAATATTCACACTTTTACTTATAAATTATTGGAGCATAAAGATGGCTTTAGAGCGTACTTTCTCAATCGTAAAACCTGATGCAGTAGCTAAAAACCACATCGGCGCTATCTACAACCGTTTCGAAACTGCTGGTCTTAAAATCGTTGCAGCTAAAATGGTTCACCTTTCTCAAGAGAAAGCTGAAGGTTTCTACGCTGAACACAGCGAACGTCCTTTCTTTGGCGCTTTAGTATCTTTCATGACATCTGGTCCAGTAATGGTTACCGTTCTTGAAGGCGAAAACGCTGTTCTTAAAAACCGTGAAATCATGGGTGCTACTAACCCTGCTGAAGCGCTAGCTGGTACTTTACGTGCAGACTACGCTGATAGCATCGACGAAAACGCTGTTCACGGTTCTGATGCTGTTGAATCTGCTGCTCGCGAAATCGCGTACTTCTTCGCTGACGAAGAACTTTGCCCACGTACTCGTTAATTCGAGTTTCACAGCTAACCCTGTGATGCAAAGTATGAAAAGGGCTTTCGAGCCCTTTTTTAGTCATTAATTAAAGTATTACTCTGCTATTTATGATGCTTTACTTAATGATTAAAGTGAACGAATTGTGTACAATTTGTCTCTGTAAATTTTATCACCACCGTTACTGATTAAGGTTGTTTCATGACCACTGCGCAAAAAAAGATTAACTTATTAGATTTAAACCGAAATGCAATGCGTGAGCTATTTGTATCCTTCGGTGAAAAGCCATTTCGTGGCGATCAGGTGATGAAATGGATTTATCATTTTGGCGTAGACAACTTCGACGAAATGAGCAACGTGAATAAAAAGCTTAAAGAAAAGCTTAAAGCTGAGTGCGAAATTGTCGCCCCTGAAATCTCAGTTCGCCAACAAGCGAGCGACGGTACAATCAAATACGCATTAGTACTTGAAGGCGGACAAGAAGTTGAAGCTGTGTGGATCCCTGAAAAAGAGCGCGCAACATTGTGTGTATCTTCACAAGTAGGTTGTGCACTAGAATGTACTTTTTGCTCAACAGCACAACAAGGCTTTAACCGTAACTTAAAAGTATCAGAAATTATTGGCCAAGTTTGGCGTGTAGCCAAAGATATTGGCCTAGATGGCAACAGCGAAAAACGCCCTGTTACTAACGTAGTAATGATGGGTATGGGCGAGCCATTACTTAACGTTAAAAACGTAGTACCAGCAATGGAACTGATGATGGACGATTGGGGCTTTGGTTTATCTAAGCGCCGCGTAACATTAAGTACATCAGGCGTTGTACCTGCACTTGATTTATTAAAAGAGAAGATTGACGTAGCGCTTGCTATTTCACTTCATGCACCAGATAACGCACTGCGTGATATTTTGGTACCAATTAATAAAAAGTACCCTATAGAAGAGTTTTTAGCCGCATGTCGTCGATACATTGATGGCTCTAAAGCTAATAAAGACGTAACAATTGAATACGTAATGCTTAATGGCGTAAACGACAGTACCGACCAAGCACACGAACTTGTTAAAACGTTAAAAGGCACGCCATCTAAGGTAAACCTAATTCCGTTTAACCCGTTCCCAGGTAACGAATACACACGCTCGAGCAATAGCAGAATAGACCGCTTTTCTAAGGTTTTACAAGCTGCTGGCATTACATGTATTGTTCGCCGAACTCGAGGTGATGACATTGACGCAGCCTGTGGACAATTAGCCGGAGATGTCGTTGACCGTACAAAACGTATGGCAAAAAAGAAAATGCGCGACGATAACAAAATCTCAGTTAACATCCAACAAGCCTAATTTAGTTAAACTACCTAAAGCCCTCCTGTTAAATCGTTTATTATTAAATAATTGATGCAACATGAGGGCTTTTAGGTAATATAGGCAATATGGACAAAAATAAAGAGATAAGGTAATGCGATCTATACTTGCTATAACACTATCGGCACTGGCTTTAAGTGGCTGTGTTACCGAAAGTAGTTATAACGGCAGTAATAAGCCCGTTGTCAAAAATAAAATCAATAACGCCGGGGCAGCACGCACGCGAATAGCTTTAGCCTTACAGTACCTAAAAACAGGTAATAATTCACAAGCAAAATACAACCTAGAACGCGCAGCTGAATTCGCTCCCAACTTACCTGAAGTTCATTACTCTATGGCGTATTATTACCAGCAAGTAGGTGAAAACCCATTAGCCGACAGAGCCTATCAAAAAGCACTAGATATAAAACCAGATGACCCTAATACACTTAACAACTACGGTGTATTTTTGTGTGGCATTGATGAATACGACCGCGCCACCGACCAATTTTTAAAAGCCATTGAAATTCCAACATATATCCGTGTTGCCGAAAGCTACGAAAATCTAGCGTTATGCGCTATTGAATTTGACGATTTTGAAAACGCAGAAACTTACTTCAAGCAAGCGCTTAATCACAGCTCTCAACGAACCTCAACTCTTATAAGTTTAGCTGCTTTGTTTTATGCAAAAAGTGATTTATACAAAGCAAACGACATTCTTAAAAAACATGACGACACAGGTCGAGTATCGTCGCGTGCTTTAATGCTTAGCTATTTAGTAAAAAATCGTATGGGGCGAATAGAAGAAGCCGAAAAAGTAGCAAGCACCCTTTTACAAACCTACTCTACTAGTAACGAAGCGTATGCAATCAGAGAGCAACGAACACGTTTTAACGAATTTGAAATGCTGCGTGAAAAATACCGTAAAGCCAAACTAAATGAGCTAAAAGCTGATGCAGATAGCACATATATAAGTGCAAAACCAAAAATAAAAATAGTCAGAAAAAAAGCACCTACTCAAGATGACACAAAAAGCCTGGTCATTAAACAACCAGCGCAAGCTAGATCTGCAGAGCCTGAGCAAAACACGCAAGACGCGAATCCAGTCATAGCAAGAAATGATTCAAGCATAAGCGCTGAAAACACTGTTGCTGAAGTTTCAGCAACACCAAAAATGGCTTCAAAAAAAGCCACAACTAAAACGGCAGTAACAGCAATTGCTGAACAGCCAGAACAAGCTGAAATAAAGCAAGTTACACCTACGGGGCCATCAACAGATACATCTGCGGTATTACTTGCTTTAACAACTGAACCCAAAGCACCAAATAGACCTGAGACAGTTATTGAAAAGCCCGCCACTAAGCCTAGTACAGCACCTGCAACAGTGGCAGCTAAAGTAGCATCAGCACCACCAAAAGAAGAGGTGAAAATTATTTCTTTTGGGGCGCCTAAAACGGCTAACTTTAATTCACCTCAAACAAATCAGCCAGCAGTCACGGCAAATACTACCGTTGCCAATAACGAATCAAATGTTGTTTTTTACGAAGCCACTAAAAACGAAGATATTTTTGAAACGAGTGATTACCAAAGCGGTAATGATGTTACATTTACAAACTTAGCGTCAAATAAGCAAACAGCATTACCGATGTTAAACCCTAAAGTGGCAGCATTACGTGTGCCTTTTCATATTATTGAGTTTGGTGAAAACCTATTTAGCATTTCGGTGCGATACAATGTTAAACTACAAAAACTCCTGCAATGGAATGGATTAAAAGAGTCGGATCGGGTAATGAATGGCAGCAAAATTTACTTAAACGATCCTAATATTTATTACGAAATTAAATCTGGCGACTCCCTTTACGATATTGCTACCCAGAAGCAAGTATTAATTGATGAATTAATGCGATGGAATAAATTAAGTCCTGATATAGAGCTAAAACCAGGACATAGACTTTTACTAGTGGATCCAGACTCATACTTATTATGAATGAAGAAAAAACGCAGAGCGAACAGCCTACCGTAGGCCAAATTCTAAAAGCACACAGAGAGCAAGCCAAGGTAAGCATTGAAGCCATTGCTAAACCGCTAAAGCTCTCTGAATTTCAAATTAAACACCTTGAAAACGATGAGTTTCAAGCGTTAGGACCTATCACCTTTGTAAAAGGGTACATAAAAAACTATTGCCGCGAATTAAAGGTAGATAGCACCCCTATATTAGCCATGTTGCCAGCGCCACCAGAGCCAGCAAAACCAGCTAACATGCAAAGCTTTTCTCGTCGTACAGAAAAAGAAGCCAGCGATAGCCGTTTAATGTTAGTTACCTACATTATATTGGCCATCGTTATTGGCTCGTCTGCATTATGGTTTTGGCAAAACGCTACCCCCATAGAAGAGCAAACCACAAATATAAATATTGGCAACACTATAATGAGTGAGCGCCAAGCAATTCAATCAACAAATATTGAGCAGCAAAAATCGGCAAACGACGCTGAGGAGTTACGTCAAGAGTCTATTGAGCAAAGTACAGACTTAACAAATGACGAAATAACACAAACACTTGACGAACAAACCCTAGAGTCAGATACGGATAAGGCCAACATCAGCACAATAGAAATGCTATTCAATGACGAAAGTTGGGTCGAAATACACGACGGCGAAGGGGAAAAAATAGCCTTTGGCGTTAAAAAAGCAGGTTACAGAATGACTGTTTCTGGCACACCTCCTTTTGCTGTTGTGCTTGGTAAGCACAATGTAGTTAACATTACTTTAAACGGTGAGCCAGTGGATATCTCGGCTTTTCCTAAAAACCGTTTAGCCAAATTTACATTACCATTAGCAGAGTAGTCGCTATGTTTTCAGAATCTCCTATCAAACGCAGAAAATCCACCCGTATTAATGTAGGCAATGTGCCTATTGGTGACGGCGCCCCTATTGCAGTGCAATCGATGACCAACACCGACACTATGGATGTGGATGCAACAGTTGCACAAATACAAGCAATTCAAGACGCAGGAGCCGATATAGTTCGTGTGTCAGTACCGACTATGGACGCAGCAGAAGCGTTCAAAAGTATAAAAGAGCAAGTCAGTATTCCCCTTGTTGCCGATATTCACTTTGATTACCGCATAGCCTTAAAAGTGGCAAAATATGGCGTAGATTGTTTGCGCATAAACCCAGGTAATATAGGCAGCGAAGAGCGTATTAGAGCCGTTGTTGATTCAGCTCGCGAACATAACATTCCAATTCGTATTGGTGTAAACGGTGGCTCGTTAGAGCGTGACTTGCAAGAAAAATATGGCGAGCCAACACCAGAGGCATTACTCGAATCAGCAATGCGCCATGTAGATATATTACGCCGTCTTGATTTTGATCAGTTTAAAATTTCGGTAAAAGCGTCAGACGTGTTTTTAGCCGTAGGCGCATATCGTTTGCTTGCTAAGGAAATAGATCAACCTCTGCATTTAGGGATCACCGAAGCTGGCGGCATGCGCTCTGGTTCGGTTAAATCGGCCGTTGGTTTAGGTATGCTACTTGCCGAAGGCATTGGCGATACGCTACGTGTATCACTCGCCGCCGACCCAGTACAAGAGATCAAAGTAGGCTTTGATATTTTAAAATCGCTGCGTATACGCTCACGCGGTATTAACTTTATTGCCTGCCCAAGCTGCTCACGCCAAGAGTTTGATGTAGTGAGCACCATGAACCAATTAGAAGAACGCCTTGAAGATATCATTGAGCCTGTTTCTGTTTCAGTTATTGGTTGTGTAGTAAACGGCCCAGGCGAAGCCCTTGTTAGTGATATTGGCCTTGCCGGTGCAAACCGTCGCTCAGGTTTATACATTAATGGCGAACGCCAAAAAGCACGTATAGATAACAACAACATTGTTGAGCAACTAGAGGGCTACGTTCGCGATTTCATCGATAAAAAGCAAAGCCAAACCCCTATCGATGTAAAAATAGTCGAATAAATAACGTATTAACCGCCAAGCACTCGTGTTTGGCGTTGACCTTTATAATAGATTTACCCAAGCATTCACAAAATACAGAGTTCAGCGCTTCATCGGGCTTTATATCAAAGTATTACTTTTAATAATGGTAATTTCTTTTAATTCCAACGACGCTCGCATCTTGAGGTCGTTTGGGTATATAATATTGGGTCAATTTTTAGCATTCTTGTTGTGTAAGCATTTTTTTATTACACATAAACAGTATTTAGGATTTATCAGTGGCAAAACAAATTCAGGCAGTTCGCGGTATGAACGATTGTCTGCCGGGCGACACGCAAGTTTGGCAGAAAGTAGAAAACATTTTACGCGAGACAGTAGCTTCGTTCGGTTATCAAGAAATTCGTTTTCCTATTGTAGAATCAACCGATCTATTTAAACGCTCTATTGGTGAAGTGACCGATATAGTAGAAAAAGAAATGTACACGTTTGCCGATCGCAATGGTGATTTACTAACTCTTCGCCCAGAAGGCACCGCAGTGTGTGTTCGTGCTGGTAACGAAAACGGCTTATTGTATAACCAAGAGCAACGTCTTTGGTACATGGGCCCTATGTTTCGTCATGAGCGCCCGCAAAAAGGCCGTTACCGTCAATTTCACCAATTTGGTTTAGAAACCTTTGGCATTGCCACAGCCGACATTGATGCAGAAGTTATTTTACTAACAGCACAGCTTTGGGAAGCGTTTGGCATTACCGAGCATGTGCGATTAGAGCTTAACTCATTGGGTTCTAATGAAGCTCGTGCACAATACCGCGATGCGCTTGTTGCCTACCTTGAACAACATACCGACGTGCTTGATGAAGACTCAAAACGCCGCATGTATTCAAATCCATTACGTGTGCTAGATAGCAAAAATCCAGACGTACAGGCAATATTAGTTGATGCACCTAAACTGTCAGAGCATTTAGATGCTGAATCAAAAGAACATTTTGAAAATTTATGTGAACGTTTAGACGCAGCTGGCGTCTCATACACGGTTAACGAAAAATTAGTGCGCGGTTTAGACTATTACAACCGCACAGTATTTGAATGGGTAACCGATAGCCTTGGCGCGCAAGGTACTGTGTGTGCTGGCGGACGCTACGATGGCTTAGTTGAGCAACTTGGTGGAAAAGCAACCCCAGCAGTTGGCTTTGCAATGGGCCTAGAGCGCTTAGTGTTGTTACTCCAAGCACTTGAATGTGTTGGTGACATTCGCCGTAATGCTGATGTATATTTAGCGGCCATGGGCGACAAAGCAAGTATTCAAGCCCCGATTATTGCGTCTGAACTACGCCGTGATGTGGCTGGCCTTCGTGTGATGGTTCACGCGGGTGGCGGAAACTTTAAAAAACAATTAAAACGTGCCGATAAAAGCGATGCACTTGTTGCCGTAATTATTGGTGAAGATGAATTAGAACAAGGCGTGGTGACCATAAAGTATTTACGTGATCGTAAAGAACAAGTCACATTAGAATTAGAACAAGCTAAAGCGCTACTAGCTGAGCTTATAAACGGCTAAGCAGATATTAGAGGTAATCATGGATATACATTCAACAGAAGAAGAACAAGCAGAAGCCATTAAACGCTTTTTCCGTGAAAACGGTCTTTCACTGGCACTCGGTGTAATTGTAGGTTTAGGTGGCTTATACGGTTGGAAAGCCTACAACCAAAACCAAATTACAACCGCTGAGCAAGCGTCAGATTCTTACACTAAATTAGTAGAAGGCGATGATGTTTTATCATCAGCTGATGCTTTTATCAGTGAAAATAAAGACACAAACTATGCAGCCCTTGCGGCGTTTGTAGCAGCTAAAGACGCGGTAGAAGCGCAAAAGTTAGATGTTGCTAGCGAAAAGTTAAGCTGGATTGTATCAAACGTTGAAAATGCAGAATTAAAAGCGATTGCTATTACACGTTTAGCGCGTATACAAATTGCACAAACTAATTTTGACGATGCGTTAAACACACTAAATGCACCATTACCTGAAGCGTTTAATGCAAACGTTGCAGAGCTTAAAGGCGATATTTATGCTCAGCAAGGTAATAAAGAGCAAGCGCGCACCGCCTATCAGGCTGCGGTAGATGCAGGTGGGTTAACAGGCAACCCACTTTTACAAGTTAAGTTAGATGACCTAGCAGTAACTAGCCCAGCGGCATAAGGTTTTAGGTATGAAAAAATTAACGACCGCAACCCTTGCCCTATGTATGGCAACGCTAATGGGTTGTTCATCAAGTGATGAAGAAGACGAACTAGTCCTTCCCGAAATCGCCAATCAGTTTGAAACTGATGTGGTTTGGCAAGAGTCTGTAGGTAGCGGCGTAGAGCATTATTTTTCTCGCTTAACTCCTGCTGTATACAAAGACACTGTTTATGTTGCAAACCGCGAAGGTCAAGTAGAAGCATTGTCGCTTACTAACGGCGATGTACAGTGGGAGACCGACGTACGTCAAGACACCTCATTTTGGCCTTGGAGCGACGACGGTACAGCAAAATTATCAGGCGGTATATTACAAGCTTATGGTAAACTGTATATTGGTTCTGAACACGGCTTTGTAGTGGCACTTGATCGCGAAACTGGCGAAGAAGTATGGCGCAAAAACGTACCCGGTGAGTCACTTTCAAAAGCAGCAGCCGGCGACGGCCTTATATTTGTAAACCTAGGCTCAGGTAAATTATTAGCACTTCACCCTGATACAGGTGAAGAGCGTTGGAGCTTTGAACAAGAAGTGCCAGCACTTACATTACGCGGACAAAGTGCACCTACTGTTGCAAACGGTGGCGTTTTAGTTGGCCTAGAAACAGGTAAATTAAGCGTTTTAATTTCAGAAAGTGGTTACTCAGCTTGGAGCGCAGAAATTGCAGCTGCAAAAGGTGCTTCAGAATTTGAACGCCTGGTTGACGTAGACACGCAGCCACTCATTAGCGGCCCGTACGCCTATGCAATTGCATACAACGGTAACCTAGCAGCAGTTGATATTCGCTCTGGTAATGTGGTTTGGAAACGTGAATACAGCAGCTACCGCGAAATTTCGATGGATGCACAAAGTATTTATGTAGTAGACAGCAACGGCGTTGTTTATGCATTAGATAAAAATTCAGGTATTGAACGTTGGAGCCAACCCGCACTTCGTGGCTGGTACTTAACAGGTCCTGCTGTTACAGGTAACTATTTAGCCTTAGGCGACCAAGAAGGTAACCTACACTGGCTAAACAAGGAAACTGGCGAGTTAGTAGCGCGTGAAGACTTTGATAGCTCAGGCTTCTTTGTTGAACCTGTTGTTGCCGACGACAAACTGATATTATACACCCGTGACGGTGAAGTAAGTGCGGTAACAATACCAAACTAACTTACTAATAGTCATATGGTTTTTATAAGGCTTCGCTCTGCGAAGCCTTTTGTTGTTTTTTTAAGAGGTAGTTTATGCTTCCCGTGATCGCTCTAGTTGGGCGACCCAATGTGGGCAAATCCACATTATTTAACCGTTTAACACGTACTCGTGATGCACTCGTAGCCGATTTTCCAGGTTTAACACGAGATAGAAAATATGGCCAAGCTAGTTACGATGGCTATGAATTTATCGTGGTAGACACGGGCGGTATTGATGGCACTGAAGAAGGCATCGAGATCGAAATGGCTGACCAATCGCTACTTGCAATTGAAGAAGCCGACATCGTACTGTTTTTAGTTGATGCCCGCGTAGGCATGACCGTTGCCGACCAAGCTATTGCTAATCATCTTCGCAAGCAAGACAAAAAATGTTTTGTTGTTGCCAATAAAACTGATGGTATTGATGCTGACTCAAATTGTGCTGAATTTTACCAGTTATCACTGGGTGAGATTCATCACATTGCAGCCGCTCATGGTCGCGGTATTACGCTTTTACTTGAGCACACACTTCAGCCTGTTATTGCCGAACTCGCAGCACAAGATGAAGACGTAGCCGATAATGATGAAGAGCTCATTGATCTTTACGAAGAAGGTGAAGGCGACGATACTGACCACCAGGCATTTGCAGATAAACCTGTAAAGCTTGCTATTATTGGTCGACCTAACGTTGGTAAGTCTACACTTACAAACCGTATACTTGGTGAAGAACGTGTGATTGTTTACGATATGCCTGGTACAACACGCGACTCTATTTATATCCCTATGACACGTAACGAAAAAGAGTATGTGTTAATCGATACAGCAGGTGTTCGTAAACGTAAAAAAGTAAGCGACGTAGTAGAAAAGTTCTCAGTGATTAAAACACTGCAGGCCATTGAAGATTGTAATGTTGTTTTACTGGTTGTAGATGCACGTGATGGTATATCTGATCAAGACTTAAGCCTATTAGGGTTTGCGCTTAATTCAGGCCGCTCGCTTGTTATTGCCGTGAACAAATGGGATGGACTAGATGATTACGTTAAAGATCGTATTAAAACCGAGCTTGACCGTCGTTTAGGTTTTATTGACTTTGCACGCTTGCACTTTATATCTGCACTGCACGGTACAGGTGTTGGTCATTTATTTGAGTCGGTGGATGAAGCGTACGAGTCGGCTACTAAGCGTATTAGCACCGCAATGCTTCGCCGTATTATGGACATGGCACAAGCCGATCACCAGCCGCCACTTGTTCGTGGTCGTCGTGTTAAGCTTAAGTATGCGCATGCCGGTGGTTATAACCCGCCACGTATTGTAATTCACGGAAACCAAGTTCACGATTTACCAGATAGCTACAAACGCTACCTCATGAACTACTACCGTAAAGCACTTAAAATTATGGGCACCCCAATCAAAATCGAATTTAGAGAAGGTGATAACCCATTTGCAGGGCGTACTAACAAAGTAACGCTTTCGCAAAAACGTAAAATACGTGCCTTTGCAAAAGAAAACCGTAATAAATAAATTTTTCGTAAAATAGTTTATTACAATAGAAACGGCGTACTTTTTAGTACGCCGTTTTTGTTTTAAAACGTTTTTAAGAGTTACAAGCCAAGTAAAGCTAAGCGCACCAAGTTCTCAACCGTGCTTTCGTGCGCACTTTTATTTTTATTAGTTGGCATAAACCTAGAAGCAGGTGGTTTAACAGTTATAAACCCATGATTGGTGGACATTTCGTGCGCTAACAGTTTTCGCTCTTTGGGTGTTAGGTGGTTTTCATGTATTTTTGCAAGCTCGCCGCTATCAAGCCATATTCCTGCACAACCCGGGCATTCGTCTATCTCAACCACTTTGAGCGGTGAGAAATACCGGCGCATCATCACTATGCTTGGGCACTTTGGGCAATTTACTCGCGATGATATATCGCCCTCACCTTCAATATAATTACTTAAATGTTTAAGTAAAACCTGACCATGCTTTAACTCTGGCGAGCTAAACTTAAAAATTTGGCTGTTATCAAAAAATACGCCACCTTGCGCTGACGTAAAAACAGTAATACCGCCAACAAGTAAAGGCTCAAGTGGCGTAATAGTTCTAGGGCAATACATTTAAAATTCCTTTTTTATTTTTATACTTTTATTATTTACTCAAGCGCTTTATGAATAAGGCCAACTAAAGGCGCGGGCAATGTAATATTACCTGCAAGTACAAACTTATGCGCGTCGTTTGACATTTTTTGCCAAGTACGGCGAATAATCCCAATCCATTTTTCTTCATTATAATCAGGCTTACTATTAGCAAAGCCCAACATGTAATGCTCAATAAATACAAGACTTGCTACGTCTTCTACTAATTGGCTGTCAGGGTTACGTTTAATATTTTTTTTAGCAACCGCATCGTACACTCTGTTTTGCTCAGCCTCGCTGTAGCCAGCTTGCTGCATAAGCGCAACAACACTACTTGCATGAAATATATAAAGTGCACTACGCCATTGATGATAGCCCTGTTTGTTCATCTCAAAGTCACTTCGCGGCGACTTCCACCGCTGTATATGCTGCCCACGCACTGCAATTTGCATAAGCTCATCTGCATCGGGATTAAAACGGCTAAGCATGTCGCTCATACGCTGTGAGTATAAATACTCTTTAGGGATACTCTCCCCATTAAATTGCTCAGTATTAGGGTCTTGGCTGTTTACTGCATCAATTAAGGCGATCACTTTATCAAACATGATGGTCATTTTTTATAATAAGTTTTAATCATTCTAAACGCTGATAAAACAATAAACTAGATCTCCTCTAAGTTATGCAGTGAAATTTGCTCAACCAAAATATAAAACCAATAAATATGGGCTGTAAAAGTAAGCGCATTGATTAAATTAACTTGGTACTATATTGAGCACAAATTAAAATAAAAAAGCGCGATTAATAACAACTAATTCGCCAATAACGGATGATTATGTTTAAAAAACGTATTTTAGCTATGTGCTTAGCAGCCATATCGCTTCCAAGCCTTGCCGACAGCAACAGCGATTTAAAAAGCATTATTGATAATCACTGGCAAAACGCCAAAGCTGAAAAAATATTTTTTCGTACCGATCCAGACGGTTGGAAACCAAACGGCACATTGCCAAATTGGAGCGAGCAAGCCATTGCTAAGCGCCAAGCCTACAACAACAGCGTTCTAAAGAGCTTAGCCAGCATAGACCCAAAAACGCTCAACACCGAGCAACTAATGAACTACCGCTTATTTAAATATGAGCGAGAAACCGAGCAACAAAGCTACCTTTATCAAGATAAGTATTTTCCGGTTAATTTTTTAAGTGGCTGGCATACTTACTTTGCAGAAGCGCCCGCTAACATGGCTTTTTTAACAGCTGATGATTACAACGCTTTTTTAACCAGCCTTGCCGACTACCCGCGCTTTAATCAGCAAAATATTGATTTAATGAAACAGGGTATAAAAACAGGCTTTACCCATTATTGTAAAACCTTTGAAAATTACGGCCAAAGCATTAGCGCGCATATAGTTAAAAACGCCGAAAACAGTGCCCTTTATGAGCCCTTTACGCGTATTCCTAATACATTTACTGCACAGCAAAAGGCAGACTATCAAGCCAAAGCTCAAGCGATAATTGCCAAAAGCGTATTACCCGCATACGAACAGTTCTACGATTTTTTTAAAAATGATTACATGCCTAACTGCAGAGCAGAGCCTGGTATAGCCAGCATAAAAGGCGGGCTTGATTACTACCAATACACGGTTAATTACTACACCACAACAAACGCGACACCTAAACAAATACACGAACTAGGCCTTAAAGAAGTCGCACGTATTAAAGCGCAAATGCAAAGCATCATTGATGAAGTAGAATTTGATGGCACATACAGCGATTTTTTAGAATTTTTAGCAACCGATGAGCAATTTTACGCAAAAGACGCGCAGGACCTACTTGAAAAAACCGCTTTTATTACGCAAAAAATGTATGGCAAACTCCCCACTTACTTTGGCCATTTACCGCGTAACACCTTTACTATAAAAGGCTCAGCGAGTCGTGGTGCGTTTTATATGCCACCGCCTGATAACCGCTCTCCTGGCACTTACTTTTTAGCCTCAACACCTAAGCTACAGCCTTTGTATAATTTAGAAGCACTAAGCCTACACGAAGCAATACCAGGGCATCATTTACAAAATGCCATTGCTATGGAGCTGGATGTACCTGAATTTAGACGCACACTTAGCCACTCTGCTTTTGGTGAAGGTTGGGCACTATACACAGAGCGCTTAGGTAAAGAAGCTGGCTTTTACCAAAGCCCATACAGTGACTTTGGCCGCTTAGGTTACGAAATGTGGCGTGCTGTGCGTTTAGTGGTTGATACCGGTATTCATGCGTTTGGTTGGAGCCGTCAAAAAGCAATTGACTACTTAGCCAGTCACACGGCTTTACCACAAAGCGCGGTTGAAGATCAGATAGATCGTTATATTTCATGGCCAGGCCAAGCGCTCTCTTACAAAATGGGCGAAATAAAAATACGCGACCTGCGTGCAAAAGCCGAAAAAGAACTCGGCGCTCAATTTGATATACGCAGCTTTCACGACACCGTTATTGGGCAAGGCTCTCTGCCTATGGCAGTACTTGAAGACGTTATAAACGATTGGATAGCAGAGCAAAAAGGATAATTTAACCCTACTTCAATAAAATCAAAGGCGGTAACTTTACCGCCTTTTTCTAACTTAGAGTCTTGCACTCATTTTTAAATTTAGTCGATTAAACACGATTAATTAATCCTCAACTACTTTTGCTTCGTAGATTTGATCATCATAAAAACCAGAGCAAAAGTATGAGCAAACGCATTTTATATTGGCTACAAAACGATTTACGCCTAAACGACAACCCCATTTTTAGTAAACTTGCACAACAGCAATGCGCGCTAGACGCCGTGTTTGTAATTAACCCTAACTGGTTTAAAAACACAAATTATCAGCAAAAGCAGTATGGTGAAAACAAGTACACCTTTTTAATGCAAAGCCTTTATGAGTTACAGCAAGCATTAATTGCTCGTGGGCAAACCTTGCATGTGCTAGAAGGTGAACCGGTGAGCGTTTTAAAACAACGTATCAAAGAGCAACACATTGATGAAGTGGTTTACAGTGAGCAATTTGGTGTGTACGAACAACGCGAAATTAATTTATTAAAAGCTCATTGCCCTGAAGTTCAATTTACCAGTACCCTGCAGGATACCTTGTACCAACAAAACGAACTGCCTTTTAATTTAAACGATTTACCTAAAAGTTTTACCCCGTTTAAAAAGAAGGTTGAAGCAGCCAGTGTTCCAATTACACTCTCGCATATTACAACCGAGCTACTGCCTAAACCTATTACGCTGTGCGCTAAAAACCCAATTGAGTTGCCAAAAGCAATAAACACCTCAATGCATGGTGGCCTAACAAGCGCACAAAAACACCGTGAACAATACTTTTCAGGCGAATTACCTAGCACTTACAAAATAACTCGTAACGCGCTTGATGGCTTTGACAACACCACTAAATTTAGCCCATGGCTTGCTTTTGGGTGTATTAGCGCAAAACAATTATACAATGCTGTTGAACAATACGAACAAACATACACCGCTAACGATTCAACCTACTGGATTAAGTTTGAACTACTATGGCGTGAATACTTTAAATGGCATGCACTAAACGTACAAAGCAGCTTGTTTAGTTTTAAAGGGCAAAAGCAAACTAAGCCGCTCACTACGTTTATGCCAAACCGTTTTGCTGCTTGGTGCCAAGGCACAACCCCATACCCGTTAGTTAATGCCATTATGAAAGAACTCAATGCAACCGGGTTTATAACAAACCGCTCCAGGCAAATTGTGGCAAGCTGCTTAGTTAACGAGCTTGGCCTTGATTGGCGTTACGGCGCAGCTTATTTTGAGCAGCAGCTAATTGATCACGATGTAGCAGCCAACTGGGGAAATTGGCAGTACATAGCGGGAGTTGGCGTTGACCCACGTGGCGGACGCCACTTTAATATACAAAAGCAAACTGCACAGTTTGATCCAAACGGTACCTACACCAACAAATGGCAAGGCAATCAACATTCAGCTGCACAGCTTGATCACTTAAACGAGGTAGATTGGCCTGTATAGGTTAATGATTTAAAACCCCGAAAAGTTGCGCCATGCCTATATTAATGGCATAGCCACCCAAGGTTAAAAATAAAAACAAACAGCCTGCTAACAACAGGGGCTGTATGCCTGCTTGGCGAATAGCCCCCATCTGCGTCCGAAGCCCTAGCGCCACCATGGCAATGGTAAGTAATATATTGTCAAACCATATAATAGCGTTTGTAGTATCTTGCGGAATAACCGATAACGAATGCACGCCACTTGCTACTATAAATAACACTGCAAACCAAGGAATCGTAATTCCCGAAATTTGCTTACCACAATGGCCATTATTGTTAACCTTGACGTGCTTTTTACTTTGCCAAAACGATAAGCCCACTAAAAATGGTGCAAGCATCATTACGCGTAGCATTTTTTCAATCACGGCGGTGTCGGCCGCATTGGCGCTTACGGCTGTGCCCGCTGCAACCACTTGCGCGACTTCGTGAATGGTTGACCCCACAAAAATACCGTACGCATGTTCACTCAGCCCCATAAACTCAAACAGTATTGGGTAGGCAAACATACTTAACGTGCCAAACACCACCACCTTTGCCACCGCTACTGATACCTTATGCGTCTGCGCTTTTATAACTGACTCGGTTGCCATTACCGCTGCGGCGCCACAAATAGAACTACCCGCACCAATTAGTATGGTTGTATGTTCATCAAGCTTAAAAACACGCTTACCTAGCTGCACTGCCAAAATAAATGTACCTAACAGCATAACCACATCGGTTAATAGGCCATGCCAACCAACGCCCGCTACTTGCGAAAAAGTAACTCTAAACCCAAATAAAACAATGCCTGCTTTGAGTAATATACTTTTAGCGTAATCAACACCTACATCGGTACGCGTAGCTATGCGCGAAAACACACTGTTGCCCACAATAATGCCAAGCACAATACCAATAGTGAGTGAGCTAAATTGCGCACTTTGCATTATGGGTAAGTTACTTAATGCAACAGATGCCCCCGCTAAAATAACCACCAGCAGTATACCTAACCACCAGCGCGTATCGCCGTATTGCTTAGTATTAATACCCAAAGGCTGAAACCCATTTTTAATAGCGCTAAGCATTCTACTTCCTCAATTAAACCATGTTGATGTGTTGACTTAATTGTAAGAAACCTCAAAATATAACTCCAATATATTAAAATCATGATTCAATAACTTAAAGTTATGAAATTTGAGAGGCATAATGAACTTACATGCGCTTAGGGTGTTTTATACGGTGGCTAAAGTAGGTAGCTTTTCAAGCGCAGCCGAGGCACTTTTTATAAGCCAGCCCGCTGTTTCTAAAGCGCTAAAAGAGCTAGAGCATCAGTTAAATATTCAACTTATTGAACGTGCATCTAAAGGTAAAAAGCTCACCTTAAGCGAAGGCGGCCAAGCCTTGTATGATCACGCCCGCAGTATTTTTGCTATCGAAAAAGCCGCCCTTGACGATATTAAATCGCGCACAGGGCTTAAGCGTGGCACGCTCGTTATTGGCACCAGCACCACCATTGCCAGTTATTGGCTACCGCCTTATTTAGCTAAATTTTGCGCCCAATACCCACATATAAAAGTAGAAGTACAAGTGGCTAATACCGCGCAAATTGAACACGCATTGCTAGAGTGCACTATCGATTTAGCACTGGTTGAGGGCACCCCGACCGAATCACATATCATAAGTAAGCACTGGCAAAACGATTTAATGAGTGTTGTTATACCGAGCAACTTTAAGCCTACTAAAGACTTAAACGCATGGTTAAACGAGCAGTTTTGGCTACTGCGCGAGCCGGGCTCTGGCACGTTAGAAATGTCGGTTAAGTTATTAGCAGAGCATGGCGTACAAGCTGACCGCAGTATGCAATTAGGCAGCAACGAAGCCATAGCAAGGGCTGTTGCTCAAGGTATGGGGGTCGCTTTATTGCCAAATGTAGTCACAGAAGATTTAGTGCAGCTAGGCAAATTAACACGCCTGAGCCAAAAAAATAACGAGCAACTCTCTCGGCCACTTTATCAACTGCATTATAAAGACAGACCGTCTTCGCATGCCGCGCAAGCATTCGAGAAAAGCCTGTTTAGTGAATAGTACTCACAATGTGAGAATTAAGGCACTATTAGCAAATTGAGATAAAGTTCAATATGTTAAGTCGAAATTTGAGCTCTTTAGTTTTTCTCGTGCCTGTTAGCTGAGCTAAAACTCTCTTGCGTTAGGTAGCACACCTTTCATGCTTAACTATTAAATTAAAATAGTTTTTAAACATGTGTTCGGAACTAATATCCCTAAAATCCACATCAAAATAGTAGCCGTCTTCTAGAATTTCTAAACTCTCTAAGTCATTACAAATTAGTTCAAGAATCAAGTTTTTATATTTTGGGGCTATACTTTCGATTTCATTCAAAGTGAGCCCTTCAGCATCAAAGTTTAAAACAACTCTTAAACTGGTACCTGAATAACCATGCCTTACAAAACTAATTCGGCTATCAATGGATGAAAAAAAAGTGCTGAAGTGATTTTTATCTTCCTCGTATTCCCATTGAGAAGCATCTCCCAAAATTAAAATAAAAATAGCACCAAAAATAGCTGCAGCTACATATAGTTTGTTGGCATTAACCAAGAACCACAATTGAATTTTTTCAGAGCTCATTAACTTCATAAGTCACTTCACTTTTAAATAAAAGACTAAAATGAGTCGGATAAAATAAGCGATTAATGAACAAAGCCAATGCCTTGCTTATTTACATATTTGGTCAATATAACCAAACTCAAGAAAAATACTTTGATGCCACACCAATACCTATAAGTAAAATAATTAATATAACCCAATACCTTTTTGAACCATCTAAATTTTCACCACATACAGGGCACGTTGATGATGTTATTGGCGTACCATCAATATTTATTGTTTTAACAACTGGGGAGGTAATCCCTGATTTACACTTTTTACACTTCATAAATATCCCTATTAATTTTAAATAAAATTACTGGTTGATGTTCGCATAACGCGTATCAAACCGACGCTAAATATCTGCCTATGGTTAGCAACAAATCAAAAAAGCCAAGCTTCATAGCCCCTAACTGAATGGCTATAACATAAGGATAGACCTTACAAGCCTTGCGTTAAATCTTCTGCTAATGTTCCGGTTGGCTTTTCAATTACGCGAACTAACTCTTTACCATCGTCTTTTACTATAAACGTAGGCGTGTACTGCAAGTCGTATGCCTCAGCTATTCCGGCATCATCGCGTTTGTTGTAACCCACTGCCACGTAGTCAATACTTGCAAGCTCTACCTTTGATTCTTCAAGTAACTTAATCAGCTTAGGCACTTCGCGATGGCTGTCGTGGCACCAAGTACCAAATAATACAATTAGCTCCTTACCTTCTAGCTTTTGCATTAAGGCAATATCTTGTTCGGTTGGCGTAAATGCGTTGTATTGTTCGTTAAATTTATCGTAGTCGCTTAATAGTGCTTGTGTACTTATCTCGCCCGAAAATGGCGCAACATCATCCGCACATGCTGCAAGTGGTACGCTTAACGCACACAATAAAATTAATTTTTTTAACATAAAGTTACTTTATAAAGAAGAGTTTAAACAACTATACCCAATGTTTAGTATTGAGTGAATAAAGAGTTCATATCGTAAAATTTTATTTCCAATAAACTTGGCTAAAATTTAAAGAAAATATTCACTCTGCCTAAACAGTAAAAAAACATAAGTCGATCTTAAACTAGGGTCTGTTGATCTTTGTGGATTAAATTTTGTTCAAACTAGGGGCTATTTAATAGCGGCGCGAGGTTTGTAACCTAGTGTGCTTGATAACGGCTCCTAATTTATTTTACTGGCTTACATGCATGTAATAATAAATAAAAACCGAGTAAAGCCTCTTCGTCCTGCTCACGCCCCCACCTAAACCCATGAAGGTAACTAAGCGTAAATAGCCCCTAAGAGCCCTATTGGGCAGCGCCTGTTTGGCAATAAAGCGACGTTATCGCCAATTTATGGAGAATAAACTAAATTGGCTTTGCTTTACCTAAGTACCAAACAGACTGGTGTAAATTCAACCTTGAAAGCTCAACAGACCTTAATAGTTAACTAAAGCTCTGGTTAGTTAAGATCGCTTTTGATCAAACTACTCAATAATTATACGATTTCGTACAATAGTCATAATTCTGTAATGTTGATGTTGGATAATTTCTACTCGATAAACTGATACTGTTGTAAGAAGACGAAGTAAAATGACCACACCTCTAGTGCAACTAACATTTGCACTGCAATCACTTGATGACCCGATGTCTGCGGCAATGAGCCACACCATGGAATACGAAAACCTTTCGGTACAAGCTAATGCGCTTCATGCAATCACGCTGCAATGTGATTTACCCGATGCGGTACATGAAGGCGATGTTATTTCGCTTAGCGCAACACATCCAAGTGCCCGTGGTGCTCAGTATTTTACTGAAAACATTATTACACAAGCCGATTTAGAGCGTGGTTACGTTAACCTTACTTTAAACAAAATCACCCACAGCCAATGTTTTGTAATGCAGCTAATGTTGCATGGAAAATACGCTACCTTAAAAAATAGCCTTCAGTTTGATATGAATATTAACGCCTTTGAGGGCGGATATAACGCGCCACTCATCAATATCGAGCAATCAAAACCACAAGGGTTGCGCCGATATTTTGCAGGGGTAGGATCAACCTTTTTATCGTTATTTTAAACGGTTTGATCGAGAAAGCTTAATCGGGAAAGCTTATTTTCCCCATCGTTACTCCCGCAATACCTTGTGAGCAGCCTTTAAAATGTTGTTTTTCACCTGCTAGGCATTCGTTTGCTAAAATGGCAAACAATACGGCTTCTTTTGCATCGGGATCGATTCCCAATACTTGAGTATTTTTAAATGCCTTAACCTCTGGGCAAAGAGTTAAAAGCTGTTCCATTAATAACGGGTTATGTATTCCACCGCCACTGGCATATACCACACAGTTTCCCTTGTTTTTAGCGCACTCTTTTATTGCAGCACTTATTACATTAGCACTAAATGCATTGAGTGTTGCCATTACATCTTGATGAGTTAAATCCTGTGTATTGGAGAGTGCTTGAGCCGCTTTTAAATATGCTAAATTAAATACTTCTGGCCCAGTTGTTTTAGGCATACTTAAATTAAAAAAGTCATCAGTGCATAACGCATTTAGCAAAGGTGTATTCACCCTACCTGCTTTTGCTATTTTTGCACCGTCGTCAAAATGCATCCCCTCAAAATACTTTTGTACGTAGGCATCCATTATTGTATTACCCGGACCAATATCGGAGCTAAATACCGCGCTAGCATCACCGCACTTGGGTAAAAATGTTAAGTTAGCAATACCTCCCATATTAAGCAAAATACGGTTTTCAACAAGGCTTGAAAAAAACAAGTAATCGCCATAAACCGCAAGCGGTGCACCTTCGCCCCCTGCGGCTATGTGCTTTTGCCTAAAATCACCAATGGTTGTAATACCGGTAGTAACGGCTATTTGGTCGCTATCGCCAATTTGTAATGTGCCATTAGTAAAGCTTTTATGAGTATGTTGCGACTGTGGGCAGTGGTAAATGGTTTGCCCGTGACTGGCTATAACATCAATGCTTGCCGGATTTACCTGCCAAGTATGTAAGCACTGATTAACCATGTCGCCGTGGAGTTTACCCACCCACGGGTGTAATAAGGTTACAAGTTCTAAATCGCACTCTCGTTTTGCAAATACCTGCTTTATTTTGCTTTTATACTCGTTGTTATACTCAACGGTAGTGAAATTTAGTATTTCAATATGCGTGTTTAAGCCTGCACCGCTTACCTTACATAAAGCGACATCGAGCCCATCTAACGAGGTACCACTCATTAAACCTATAATTAAACGGCTTGGCTTTTGGGCACTATTATAAAGGGCGGCTATGTGTGGATGCATAAAAGTATCTTAAACAGGTATCATATTTTGCTTATATTAGAGTAATTTAAAACAAAGTTATAGGCGTAAACGGTTAATCTTTGTGATTGTGCAATCTCTAATTGCTTGCTAACTTGACCCGTATGCAACAGACACTTAATTAAAACAATGATCACCCTAAGAGATTTTCAACCGCACGATGCCCCGCATATTATTAAAACCTTAAACGATGGGCTGGTGACACGCTTTTTATCGTCTAAAATTCCATTTCCTTATACGCAAGCTGATGCGGATTGGTGGATAAACCAAGGCTCAAAAAATGGTATAATTAAAGCCATAGTTGTTAATGGGCAATTTGCAGGTTGTATAGGTATCACCCCAGGAGAATTTGAATACAACCGCAGTGGCGAAATAGGCTATTGGCTTAATAGTCACTTTTGGAGGCAAGGAATAATAACACTCGCTATTACACAAATTTGCGATGAAGCCTTTAAAAACTCAAATCTAAACCGTATTTTTGGTGCTGTATTTGCTGGCAATATTGGCTCTATAAAGGCACTGACTAAATGTGGTTTTGAAGCCGAGGCCACTCTCAAACACGCCATTTATAAAGACGGCGTTTTTTATAATAGTCATATATTTAGCAAGCTAAAATAAATTGTTTAGAATAAATACTCTGCAAAGCTTGAATTAGCAGCCCCCCGCCCAAAACTCCTGCTATAAGGTACAAATTTGTACATACATAGACTACTTAGCGCGCATTATTGTTTATGCCAATTAGGTTATTAAACGCATACACATTCGTTAAGTGGGTTCATATTCAAAAGGAGATTTTATGTCTGCAACTAGTCGTCAACTTACTTTAGCATCACGCCCACATGGCGCCCCGACCGAAGAAAACTTTGAACTTAAAACAGTAGATTTACCAGCGCTTAAAGATGGCGAGGTGCTGCTGCGCACTATTTACCTTTCACTTGACCCATACATGCGTGGCCGCATGAGCGATGCAAAGTCGTATGCTGAGCCGGTAAACGTGGGCGATGTAATGGTTGGCGCTACAGTGTGCCAAGTAGAAGAGTCTAAAAACGATAAATTTAGTGAAGGCGAATGGGTGCTTGCCTACACTGGTTGGCAAGACTACGCCATTACTAATGGCGAGGGCTTAATGCAATTAGGCAAAGAACCTGCAAACCCGTCTTATGCGCTTGGCATTATGGGTATGCCTGGCTTTACGGCTTACATGGGCTTACTTGACATTGGTGCGCCTAAAGAAGGCGAAACGGTAGTCGTCGCCGCCGCAACAGGGCCTGTGGGCGCAACCGTTGGTCAAATAGCTAAAATTAAAGGCTGTAAAGTGGTAGGCGTTGCTGGTGGCAGCGAAAAATGTGCCCATGCAGTTGAAAGGCTAGGCTTTGATGCATGTATCGATCACAAAGCCGATGATTTTGCAGAGCAACTAGAAAAGGCCTGTGATAACGGCATAGACGTATATTACGAAAATGTGGGCGGTAAAGTATTCGACGCCGTATTACCCCTACTTAATACTGCAGCACGTGTACCGCTGTGTGGTTTAGTATCGCAGTATAACGCAACGAGCTTACCAGAAGGGCCAGATCGCTTAGGTATGCTTATGGGGCAATTGCTTACTAAACGTATTAAAATGCAAGGCTTTATAATTTTTGACGACTACGGCCACCGCTACGACGAATTTGCACAAGACATGCAAAAATGGCTACGCGATGGCAAAGTACAATACCGCGAACACATGGTAGAAGGTATTGATAACACCATAAGCGCATTTAACGACATGCTTAGTGGTAAAAACTTTGGCAAAACCGTGGTTAAAATTAACGAGCCTCTTTAAATTTTACTAAGCGTTACTGCCTATGCAGTAACGCCAACAAGGACTGACATGATAAAACTACACCATTTAAACAAATCACGTTCAAAACGTATTATCTGGCTTTTAGAAGAGCTAGATGTTGATTACGAAATTGTTGCCTACCAACGCAATAAAGACACATTTTTAGCGCCTGACGAACTAAAAAAAGTGCACCAATTAGGTAAGTCGCCTGTTATTGAAGACGATGGTTTGATTGTTACTGAATCTGGCGCCATCACCGATTACTTAATTACTAAATACGGTAACGGTAAATTTGCGCCAAAAGCAGGTACTGCTGAATACGTTGATTATCAGCAATGGCTTCACTTTGCAGAAAGCTCTGCAATTTTACCACTACTACTTAAAATGTTTGTGCTAAAAGATGGCGCTAAAACACAGTTTTTAGAAGGATACGCTGATGCCGAAACCGCTAAAGTTATTAGTTACTTCAACGACCGCCTAGAAGGTAAACGTTATTTAGTTGGCGACACTCTAACCGGTGCCGACTTTATGATGTCGTTTATTGTTGAAATTGTTAAAAACGCTGGTCAGCTAGGCCACTTTAAAAATCTCGTAAAATACGACGAGCAATTACAAAGTCACGAAAAGTTTCATACATCACAAGAGCTTGAAGCAAAGTACGATTAATACATTGCAACTACAAAACACAGATAGACTAAAGGGGCAATGAGCCCCTTTTTTATAGTAAAAACTATATTCCCGCTAACTCTCGTTCGGTTATACACTCACCCGATGCCATTTCAAACTCGCGGCATACCAAAGGGCGGTTCTCGTAAATAGAGCACATTAACGTGTTACGATCGAGTGCTTCGCACCAGCCATCATCAGCGCGTTTCATTACTTCACTGCCCCATTTGTCGTATTCAATAAAATTAAAAGGGACACCGGTGTCGGTTACTATACGCACCTCTAATTGACAGCAACACGCTTGGCAATTGGCACATGTAATAGGCTCTGGCGTAGATGCAATTGTTTTACTTGGAATAACGGTATGTGGCATGGTGGCTTAAATAAAAGAAACACATAAGATAGGATACACGAGCACGCTAAACGCGCTAGTTAATTTTAATGATGAACAAATACAGTAAAATAAAGCGTGCTGCTATTTAGCACGCTTTATTGTTTGGTTTTAGTGTTAAATTAAAAGGTTAATACTACTTTAACATCATCAGACACGGTAGATGCCGAAACAAACCCAATCGTATTTGGGTTAGCTGCAACCATTTTGATCACCTCAGCATCATTTTCTAGCTCTTTTGGTGGTGTACCTTTTCCCGTAAAAATAAGCTTTGACCAATAAGCTCTTAACTGTGAAGCGCTTTTATTAAGCAACTTACTATTAAACTGCTCGGTAGTCGGGTTTTTTGAATCTTGTGAAATTGGAATGATCGTATTGCCATTACTAAACGACTTTTCTTTTCCTGTATAGATTCGACTAATAACGGATTCATCAAAGCTACTCTCGTTTGACGGATGTACAATAATAGCAAAATCAGCAAAGGCAACGTTGCTAAACAAAAACAGTACACATAACATTAATTTTTTCATTTTTAATTCCTCTTAAAATACAACATCAACACCAAGCGTGACTGCCTTACTATCACCCGCTACCGCTAAATCGAATGAATCATCTTTGACTCTATCGTACTGCATTTTGAGTGCCGCTGAAGGATGAAAATCCCAACGAACCCCCACCGCAAAGGTATTATGGCTTTCAGTGTCACCTTCACCTTCTTGCTCAAAATCTGAAAACATCACATAAGGTGTAATTGCATCAAACCGGTATCCCGCACTGATCATGTAGGTGTCTAGGTTTCCATCTAGGTCTAAACGGTTAAGTTCGCTTAGTACAAAAAAATCGCCAAAATCAAAATTGGCAGCTAAACCATAAAATTTACCATCACGGCTATCTTTTCCATCCCATAAAACAGGCTCACCAGAACGAAACCGTTTATTAGTGTATTGCATGTGCGTTACTCTCACTTCAAGCCAATCATGGCTTAACGAAAGTACCCCACCTAGCATATCTTCCCAAATTTCTCGGGTAGGCTCTTGAAAGAAAAAGTCTGATAGCAGTTTGTTGTCGTCATCATCTTCTTTACCAGCATATACATTAGCCGATACTCCCCACTCTCCAATCGAGCCAGAATAGAGAAGGTTTACGCCCTCATAGTTAAATACTTGCCATGTATAATTGTCGGCAGGTGCCCGCATCCACACATATGCGTAACCTACGTCAAAAAAGTCTGAGTAATAAAAAAGAGGCAAACGTTTTTTACCCGCTTGAACCGTCCAATTATCGTTAATTTCATACGAAATATATGCCCACTCAAAATTAGCATCAAAATCGTTTACACCTCGGGCAACAATTTGACCTGTGACAGATAAGCCTTCACCAAGGTCCCCCGACACTTGTATGCCAATTAACGACTCAGGCGAGAAAGATAAATCTTCTGTATAGCCACTCACATTAGGGTAGTCAGCCAAAAAAGTTGGCTCAACACCGTATTGCGGCACACCACTTCCACTTAGTACTTTACCAGCGTTAATACTTGCAAAGCCTGAAATGTTAATTTCAGCGTAACTAGTCCCTGAAATAAACACTCCTAACAGCATCAATTTTTGCAGTTTCATCGTTCACCTCATTTTTATATGACCTTCATAGTCATGTTGAGTATAGTTAAACGCTGAAAAAACAAACAAAAATTTAACATTTTTATAATTATGCGAGTTTGGTCATCATTTCAATACTATCTTGCAAGCAGTGTTGCTTTAATTTCGCTATAGCGCTGCTGCTCGCACAGTGCAAAGCCACCTAGTTGACGCACTTTATTTCGGGCAAACAACGGGACACTCATGCCGGCTAAAAAGCGGCACTGCGTTTCAATACCTACACTGTGAATACCTTTTGTTGCCATATGCGCTAAAAACTCATCCACTTTTTGATAAACAACATCATCGGCAATGTGAGCAGGTTCTATTGAATACTCAAGCTTTACAGCATTACCACGGCATACACTACAATGCCCGCATTGCGCTGGCGCATTTTGATCGTCAAAATAGCGCGCTAAGTTATAACTCAAGCACGTTTGCAGTTCAAAAAAGCGCACTAACGCAGCAATTCGTTTAATCTCAGCCTGTTCTTTGTCAACAAAGTAATGGTGCAGTTGCGCGGCAAGCTCTGGGTTATTTATAACCTCACCATGCACCTTATATACTTGGGTAATACGTTTAGTTTCAAGAGTAATAAGGTTTTTTTCGGCTAGATAGTCAAGTGCAGCCACTACGCGTTTACGGTCAACCTGCGCGGCTTGGGTAAGGGTGTCAAAATTAAGCGTGCCCCATATTTTTTTAAAATCGGTGTGGCTAAATATTTGCGATAAAAAGGCTTGGCGTTGCTCGTCAAACTGGCTAAGCAATTCGTTTTTATCAACCAAAAACTTGTATTTAAAATCGGCGTAATAGGCGTACTGCGGCGTTATTGCACCTTGCATTTCTAGTTGTACCAGCAAAGTCTTAAGCGCTAGCTGCCTAATATTACTCTCGCTCGAAAGGCTGTACTCTTGCATTTCCCATTGCTGTTGGCTTTGGCGAATATCGTTAATAACGTGCTCAATACCACTAAGCTCGGGGGTGTCGCCGTACACAAAATTCTCTACTGTGTTTAGACCATCTAAATTAGCCAATGTATAACAATTTGAAGGGTTGCCATCACGCCCTGCACGGCCAATTTCTTGGCTGTAGTTTTCTATAGATTTAGGTAAATCGTAATGAATAACAAAGCGAATATCTGATTTATCAACTCCCATGCCAAAGGCTATTGTTGCCACAACAACGTTAATTTTGCCCGCCATGAAATCGTCTTGAATTTGCCCGCGAAGCGTATCTTCAAGCCCTGCATGATACGCCACCGCTTGCAAACCCTGCGCGCTTAATATATTGGCAACTTGCTCTGCACTTTGTTGTAGTGTGACATACACAATACCGGGGCCAGTTTGCGCACGCACTATGTTAGTAAGTTCGGTGTTTTTATCAGCTGTTTTTACACTTAGCACACTTAAATCGAGGTTTGCGCGGTAAAAGCCGGTTTGTACAATACACTCAGGCGATATATTAAAACGCTCAGCCATGTCACGCTTTACTTTTTTAGTGGCTGTGGCGGTTAGCAATAGTACCAGTGGAATATTTAGCTCATCACGGTAGCGCGGTAGTTTTAAGTAATCGGGTCTAAAGTTATGGCCCCATTCAGAGATACAGTGCGCTTCGTCTACCACCAACATAGAAAGCGCAACTTGGCTTATAAACTCTCTAAAGCGCTCGTTTTTAAAGCGCTCAACCGAGACCATTAATACTTTTACTTTACCACTGCGCACGTCGTTCATTACCGTGCTGCTTTGCATTTGATCTTGGCTTGAGTCAAGGCTTGCAGCATAAATGCCTTTACTATTTAAAAAGCTTATTTGATCTTTCATCAATGCAAGTAAAGGCGATACCACTAAGGTTAAATGAGGTAAATGTAAAGCCGTTAGCTGATAACATAACGATTTACCCGACCCCGTGGGAAATATAGCCAACGACGACCGCCCATTTAAAAGTTGCTCTATGGTTTGCTGTTGCCCAGTTCTAAATTGTGAAAAGCCAAAATGCTGCTCAAGTGATTGTAATAACGGCGTATTCATAAAAATGTCCTTTTAGGCGATGTAAACACAGGGCTAAAACAAAAGTGCAGCCAAGATGAAGTATTTGCAAGTTAGTATACAGTAAATAACATGATTTAATGCTGACATCTCCTTTAATTAGGCGCACAATATAGCCCCATAAACGTGTGCTTTGCCAAAATAATTTTTGATACCCAAGTCATTTTAAAATAATAAAACAGATCGCTTGGGTATATTATTTTTAAGGGCATAGTCATGAATATAACCAAACCTAAAATCGTCGTTATTGGCGGTGGCGCAGGTGGATTAGAGCTTGCAACTCAGTTAGGGCATAAACTAGGGAAGAAAAAACACGCCGAAATACTACTCATTGATAAAAACCGCACCCATATATGGAAGCCGCTATTGCACGAGGTTGCAACAGGCTCTATTGACCCCGATTTAGATGGCGTAGTTTACTCTGCCCATGCCGCAAAACATCATTATAACTTTCAACTTGGTACCTTTTGCAATCTCGACCAAAGTAATAAAACCATTACTCTCGCCCCTCTTTTTGACGAACTTGGGCATACTATTTTACCCAAGCGCACTGTACGTTACGATCATCTTGTTATTGCTATTGGCAGTGTAAGTAACGACTTTAATACACCTGGCATAAAAGAGCACTGCTACTTTTTAGACTCAAATCAACAAGCGGAACGTTTTCAGCATTCATTGCTCGATAGCTTTACTCGCCTACACCAAGACGATAACCAGCAACAGTCTCTTGATATTGCAATTGTTGGTGGAGGAGCTACCGGTGTTGAGCTATCAGCGGAGCTGTATCATGTATCTGAGCTGTTAAAGCTATATGGGCTTACAAATATGTCGTCTAAGCGTTTGCACATTCATTTAATTGAAGCGGGGCCACGTATTTTGCCCGCATTAACAGAGCGAATTGCCGTAAGCGCCAAACGTGAATTATTAAAGTTAGGTGTAAACGTACGCGAGCAAACACAAGTGAAGGAAGCCACTGAACAAGGCTTTATAACCAAAGACGATGAACACATAAACGCCGATATTATGGTGTGGGCTGCAGGCGTAAAAGCGCCAGACTTTATTAAAGACTTAGGCGTTTTTGAGCTTACCCGTAACAACCAAATTCAAGTTAATGAGTTTTTACAAAGCACCGTCGATGAGAGTATATTTGTACTGGGCGACTGCTGCGCTTTTACTCAAGAAGACGGAAAGCTCGTTCCACCGCGCGCGCAATCGGCGCATCAAATGGCGCTATGTGTTGAAAAAAACCTCATTGCCACTTTAAAACAACAACCTTTGTGTAGCTTTAAATATAGCGATCATGGCTCGTTAGTTAACTTATCGCGCTACAGCACGGTAGGTAATTTAATGGGTAACTTAACCAGCAACACCTTTTTTATAGAAGGGCGCATAGCCCGCTTTATGTATATATCGCTTTATCGCATGCACCAACGCGCCATTCATGGCAGCGCAAAAACCTTTGCGTTATGGATAAGCGAAAAAGTCCTGCGTGTAGTGCGCCCTAAAATGAAATTACATTAATAAAAAGCTTAAGGCGGTAATAAACACGTTTAATAAATATTTATTACCGCTGTCTTTGATTTTTCACAATTCCCATATAAATTTATACAAACTACTGAGGGAAATAGGCAATGACGGGCAAAACGCTAATTTTTAATTTTGATGGTACCGGGGGCGAGCCTCGCGACGCAGAGCAATTTAACTCAGACCATTTTAAAGAAGACAGTAGTATTTCTAACATCCTCAAGCTGCATTTATTATTAGGTGGCAAACTTGATGACTCCCCCACCACTCCATTTACAAACCAGCTTAGTTTTTATTATCAGGGCATTGGCACTAAAGGTAGCCGCTTAAAGCGCATTTTAAATCAAACTTTAGCACCGCGCGGTGACGATGTTGCTAGCATTTTGAATCAAGCAATTAACGACTTTAAAGCACATTACCAACTAGGCGACACTGTGCTGCTTACCGGTTTTAGTCGAGGTGCAGCCCTAGCTAGACGCTTTGCAAAATGTTTAGAAAGCCTTATCAGCGAGCATGTTTATTTATGTGTGTTTGATACCGTTGCCTCTATTGGGCTTTCTAAAGTAAGTAAAGCGACACGCGGCGCAGAGCATGTTATTTTTGAAAACCACACAATTGCACACAATATAACCGCGGCGCTGCATTGTGTTGCGCTTGATGAAAAACGCCGTGCGTTTGAGCCCACGCTAATGAACCATCAAAATAACATTACTGAACTATGGTTTGCAGGCGCCCATTCAGATATAGGGGGTGGTTATTACCGCGACGGATTAGCCGATATTTGCTTACGTTATGCACTTGAGTGGTTAATTGAGCAACCGTTAGCAATTTCATTGTTAACAAGTCACGAGATAAATTACGAAACACTCCTACCAACGAGTAATTTAATTGCACAAGACGATGTTACTGTGATCCCAGATTCACTTGCACTTAGCCACCAACAAAACTACTTTTGGTTTAATTCGCTCTTTAAACTGGTAGATAGAGAATGCATTGTACTGGTTGATAATGAGGTAAGCACTATAGAGCCCCTTATACACCACAGTGTGGCTACACGAATTAATAAGCTCACCAGCTACCGTCCTGAGTCACTTAAAAAGCTAACATACAAAATTAGCTACAGTGACGACTCTACATTAAGTTTTACCGGCTTAAGTGCGCACATTACGCTTGCCAACCAAAATATGAGCGTATTAAGTATTGGCCAAAGCCAAGATGTGGTGGTATTTGCGAGTGAGTTTTATAACAGTACGGGTTTGATGCTTGAGCAAGGTGCAACCTATCGCTTTACCCCATACCCTGAGCAATATTGGTTTGACGACGGCATAAAGTGTACACCCAAAGGGTGGCATCGTGATAACGTGCAACTTGGCGTAAAAGAAATACCTATGGCATTACTGGAGCCTTTTAGGCGCAAGCCAAATGCTGATTGGTTTGCTTTAATTGGCGCCATTGATAAAAGTGACAGAGCCTTATTTGAAATAGCGCAAGGAGCAGATATAACCATGACTAAATCGGGCGAGTTTTGCCCTTTCGCTAACGATTTAAGCCGTTTTTATGGGGCAAATGCTGGCAGGATAAAACTAAAAGTAACGCGCTTAAGTTAACGTGTAATAGTTAACTTGAACTGTGGGTAATAAATCTATCCCTCGCCAAAGCTCAGGTTCGTTAATCATCAGTGCACTTTATATTGCAAAGTGCACTGGGGTTAGGGTAGCTGGTGGACGTTATTGCTTTTTCATTTTATGGCCTTTTACGGCGTAAAATAATATAAATAAGTAACAAGGTAACAATACAGAGTAGCCAGTTTGTAGCGAGGTAAAGCCGCTCAATAAACCCCATAACACCGGACCAAATGCACCGCCTGCTATACCCATTACTAACAGTGCAGAGCCTGTGCTTGTTAGTTTTCCAAGCCCCGACAACGCAAGTGGAAATACCGCGGGCCAAACAATGGCGTTTGCTAAGCCTAAAAAAGCTATAAGTAGTAATACATCGGGTAAGTTAGCGCCACCTAATGGTATTAACAATGCGTTGGCAATAATAAACGACTGCGCATCAATTAATAAAATGCACAAGGTAATAGCAATACCTAATACGGCTGATAGTGTGAGGGCTGTTTGTTGAGTTATAAATTTGGGAATAAGCAAAATACCCAAAATATAGCCAAACACCATAAAGATCATGGTGTAGGAAGTCATCACACTATAATTAGCAACGCCAAGAGAGAGCGCAAAAGTGCCAATGGTATCGCCAGCAATAACTTCTACTGCAACATATAAAAAAATGGCAATCGCCCCAAAAACTAAGTTAGGGTGAGATAAAGTTTCGCGTATTTCACTGTTGCTACTTGTTTGCTCAGCATCGTCAGTAATAAGTTCGGGTAATGGTGATTTTTTAACGGCAAACGCTAATAGTCCAATAAATAGTGCCATACCTAAATAAGGAAGAATAAGACCATTTGCCATATCATCAACTTGTTGCTGGCTAAGCTCAGTGCCTACTGTATCTGTAAAATTACTTAAAATTAACGCGGTAAACACTAAAGGAGAAATAACCCCCGCCCCTTTATTGAGTATGCCCATAATACTAATGCGAACCGCTGCAGACTCTTCTGGCCCAAGCCTTACAACATAAGGATTAACGGCAGTTTGAAGCAATGTTTGTCCTGCGCCCATCACTAGCTGTGCTAGCAAAAATAAAGGAAAAACTTGCGACATCGCAGCAGGAATAAATAACAAGCCGGCAATCATCATTAACCCCATGCCCATCGCCATACCGTTTTTGTAACCAACTTTTTTAATTAACACTGCCGATGGCAATGCTGTAAAAGTCACCGCGATATAAAACGAAAATAAAATTAACGAACCCTGAAATGGCGTTAACTTTAATATTTGGCTTAAATAAGGCATTAGTGAACCATTTAGCCACGTTGCAAACCCCAGTATAAAAAATAATACTGCCACAATAGCCATGGGCAGCATGCTACTGCTTTTAGGTGTATCCATAACATTTGTTGTCATGTTATTTTTCCTTTATTTATATTTATTATCGTTTTTTAAAAAAGCTGTTCACCACCAATCCACGTGCTTATAACCTGTTGGTGTGTATCGAGTTGAACAAAATTAGCAGGGCTGCCAACAATTAACCTTCCATGTGTTGTGGGTAAGTTAATATACTGTGCTGGGTATAAAGATGCCATTTTTAGTGCTTCTGATAGTGGCAACTGTAAATGCTCTACGCTATTTTTTACAGCCGTTGCCATATCAAGTACTGAGCCTGCAAGCTCCCCCGTTGTTGAGGTTAACTTGCCTTGGTTAAGTGTTACTGTTCGATCGAAAAAAGCAAATTCAGTTTCGTTTGTACCTACCGGTGGCATTGCATCGGTCACTAAAAACACACGCCCTTTAGGTTTAGCTTTCAGTGCTACTTGGCATGCAGCATAATCAACATGATGACCATCAACTATTAAGCCACAATAGGTATTATCATTTAGCAAAGCACACCCCACAACGCCTGGCTCACGCCCTTGCAAAGGCGACATGGCGTTGTATAAATGTGTAAATCCTGTAGCGCCAGCATCAACGGCTCGTTGTGCCTGCTCAAAACACGCATTTGTATGGCCCAAGCAAACATGTATGCCTAACTCACGCATTTGAGTAATATCACTAGGTAGTACATTTTCAGGGGCTAATGTAACCACCACTTTGCCTATATCTTTGCGCGATAAAACTTGCCACTCATCATCTGAAATCGGACGAATAAATTCTTCGCTATGTGCCCCTTTTTTAGCTATAGATAAATGCGGTCCTTCAAAGTGAATGCCCAAAATGCCAGGTGTGTGTTTAACAATCGCATCGGCTATTACATCAGCCGCTTGGCGCATAACTTCAACTGTATCGGTAATTAAAGTAGGCAGCATGGCTGTTGTGCCATACTTAGCGTGAGCCATAAGCATTCGTTTAACCTCTGATGCACTGCGTGCTCGGTTAAACAATACACCTCCACCACCATTTACCTGTAAATCTATAAACCCAGGGGTAACTAAGCCTGATAAGGTTTCATCGACATTATTAGTATTATCATCAATAGCGGTAATAACACCCGCGTCAATTGTGAGCACTTTGTCTTTTAAAAACTGATCACCATCAAACAGCGTAGCAACAAAAATACGTAGAACTGACATTTATAATGTCCTTGTTACTTTTTTAAGCCCTTTGGGCTCGTCGGGGTTAAAGCCTCGCTTAACTGCCACTTTGGCAATATCTAAATAAAAACGCTGCAGCACTAAAAACGGCGCTAAACGTGGGTGCACTGCAATTCTATTTTGAGTAAGGTTGATAATGTGAGCGCCGCGCTGGGTTACGTCTGCTATTTGCTGCTGGTGAGAGTATGCGGTTTCATCTTCGACCGCGCAGTTTAAAATCACCAAACCTTGTTCAACTAATGTAACGGGGCCGTGTAAAAATTCTGCACTACTAAATGCCTCTGCATGAATAGCACACACTTCTTTGAGTTTTAATGCCATTTCTTTAGAGACTGAAAACCCTAAACCGCGCGCTAATACAACCATGTTTTTAACAGGCAAAAATGCGTCTGGCTGAAGTTGTATTGGTGAGTCAATGATTGCATCTAATGCTTCAGGTAACTGCTTTAACCCTTGTAATAATTCATTATTTTGAGTCCAATTAGCAACTAAATGCACTAAAGCTGACAGCGTAGATAAATAACTTTTAGTCGCCGCAACCGATATTTCATCTCCCGCTTTAAGCCCAATAAAGTCATCAACAATGTCTTTTAACGGTGACGCCTCGTCATTTACCAGTGCAATACAGTATGCGCCAGCTTCTTTTGCCATTTTAGCTTGGGCAATAATATCTGGGCTTCGTCCGGATTGAGAAATAACAATCACCAATGCACTATCAAGTTTAAGTGTTTTACCGTACACACTGGCAACCGACGGCGCCGCTGAACTAACAGGGATACCGGCTTCAATTTCTATTAAATATTTCCCAAATACTCCAGCATGATCTGACGAACCACGGCCGATGATCATCACCATTTTAGGCGCAATATCACGTAGTTTTTGGCCAATTTTTTCTACTAGTGGCTGATTAGCAAGAATTTGCTGTTTAATGACTTCGGGCGTTTGCGCCGCTTCTTTTTCCATTAATGTGTGATACATCATAACTCCTGACTGCTGTAGTTAACTTGCTGTTGTTTCGCGTAAAGTACTGATCCCATTTCGGGTGATGATAAAGGCGCAGATAAAACACCTTGAATATCTATGTCTAGCCAAGGCGTCATAACCGAAGACAATCCACCTATAAAAGATAATCTTGGTGATTTTTTGGCTAATAATTGACGAGCAATGTCACTCAAATAGGCACCGCTTTCCTTTAAAATACTTATAGCAATATCGTCGTTTGCCGCAGCCGACTGAAATACACACCCGGCTAATTGAGCAAAAAATGCAGCCGGTTTATTTGCAATAATTTCGACTAACTCCATGGCATCATTGACCGACAAATACTTTAAAATACATTCAGTCAGCGTGTTATTAGGCATTAGCTTATCTAAGCTCAACAGCACGTTTTGGCATGCTGTAAAGCCAATCCATGCACCACTTCCTTTATCGCCATGCGGAAAGCCATGCCCGCCAATCATAAAAGACTGTCCTTTAACATATGAAAAACCACACGAACCCGTACCAGCAATTATCACTGCACCATCATCACCTTGATGTGCACCCATACAAGCAATAAGTAAATCGGTAGTTAAATACATTGTTTTGAAGGGGCTTTTCCAATGCATCATTTGTTTATGTAGGCTTGGTAAGTTAACACCCGCCAACCCCACACCCGCCACTAAGTAGGATAAAGGGGTTTCACTTAAACCTGCATCATTAAGAGCCAATTGAGCTGACTGCTCTATAGAATTAATGGCCTGTGTAAATCCATGTAAAGGGTTTCCTGGCCCAGCAATACCTGTTCCTAAAATTTCATTCGCGCTGTTAACGATAATTGCTTTACATTTAGTGCCGCCCCCATCGATCCCAACAAAGAGTTCATTATTAATTGTATTGGTGATCATTTTTGCCTCTTTACTTGTTCGACCGTGTTGCATAACACTCAAAATAAAACACGCTGCCAGAGCGGATGAATCTTATACTAACACAAATGACAGCGTTGTCATTATTTAATTTATGTTCAAATTATGTTTCTACACCCCTTATAATTTAAGGGGTGTGTATGCTACGGCTGTGTTACTTTTAATGTACGGCTAACACGACCAGATACAGGCAATTTGGTACGCACCCACACATCTTGTGTTACTCTTACCGGCGCATTATACGTCTGCCATTGTCCTCCGGCTTGCATATATTCTATTAGCAAACCGGGGTAAGCAACGTTAGCGTACAACATGCCGTTTTCAATTTTGGCTCCTGCGTTAGCAATGCGAAAGTGCACATTTGCTCTCTCTAACTTATTAAACTCTTTAAGCCCTAAACTAGCGGCAAACGTTAACCATTGTTGGTCTCGCTGCTGCTTCAGTGAAGGCGTAAAACGCTGCGTATTTCGGCTATAAACAAAGCCATCATGATCGTAAGGCACCGCCCATTGCGCTTTGTGCCATGCGCGTTGTGCTAACGATAATAAACGAGGAAAAAGCTTATACTCAGCCATATTATTGGTACGGGTATTTTCGCTCCATAACTGACCTTGAATACCAATAAATTGCTTACCTTTTTCAAGCGGTGCAAACTCAACTTCACCTGCATCATTTTTTATAACCGTGTCGTTTGCGGTGTAAGGCCTATCTTCTCTGTCTAACCAAAATTCGGCGTGTACGGGTAAATTATCAGGCATAAATTGAAATACTTTTTCTGTATTAATATGCCTTGAAGCCCAGTAATAACCGTGCTCTTGAGGATCGGCTTCATAAGGAAAATCAAAATATAAAACATCGGGTGATGACACCACTACCTGCCAATTACGATTAGCAAATTGGTGTGCGCGCTGGTGGCCATTCCACATCAGTAAATCCCAACTATTACCTTGCACAATGTTAGGCATATTATTTGGGTTAGTATGCGATAGGCCATCACTCCATGCAGCTGTTTCAATATTCATGTCAGCTAACATGTTCGACACACGCTCTATAAAGTAGCTACCTAATTGCTCAGCTTTGGTAAACGGCAAATTATTTTGTTTAATAAACTCAGTACACGCTGGAGACGACACCCATGCACCCGCTGTTTCATCTGCACCTATGTGATAACGCGTTAGCGGGTGCTGCGCTTCATTATGAATTATTTTAACTTGCTCCATAACTTCGCGTATAAACGCATAGGATGAATCTAAACATACATTGATGGTGTTATCGTTGTAATGCTGTACCGAAGAATACACGGTGGTATCGAGCGGATCATAAAGTAAAAACTGTTCAGCTTTTTGTTTATCACCCTGTTTTATGTACTTATTATAACGAGCTTGCATAGCCTTAATAGCCGCTCGCGAATGACCTGGCATATCTAATGAAGGAATAACTTGAATATGTCGCGCACTCGCAAATTTAAGGATTTCTTGGTAATCATCCACTGAATAAAAACCATTAACCGGGCTAGAAGTATCTATACCAGCACCAAGTTGTGGCATTAAACACTCCTGCTCTGAGAGGTCAAAACAGCGTTTTGAAGCAACATCAGTAAGCTCTTCAAGAGAAGGGATTTCTAAACGCCAACCTTCGTCATCGGCTAAATGTAAGTGTAATTTATTAAGCTTATATGCAGCCATTTGATCAAGTAACTTTAATATAAATGCTTTGTCTCGAAAGTTACGGGCCACGTCCACCAACACGCCTCTAAATTCATAATGAGGAGCATCGTTTACCTGACCTATTGGCAATGTTGTATTGTTTACTTGGTATAAACTCGCCAAGCTCTGCAAGGCATAAAACACGCCAGATTCATCAGTGGCGCTTATATTTATTTCACTGACATTAATTGCTAATGTATAACTACCTTGTGAGCCATCTTTTGTGGGTGTTAAATTAAGATTTACCGCAACACCAGATTCACTTGTCGTTAAACCCAATAATTTAAGTCGCTCAATGGCCGCAGTTACCCCTTTTTCATTTACACCATTGAGGTTAAAGCGTAAGCCTTGGCTAATATCTAGCTGTTGTATTTGACTAAATGTAGCCCTAGTTGGAGTAGGAATGATGTGCTGTGCTACTTGTTTATTTTCATCTGTTAAATAAGGTGAAAAATCATATTTTGTGTTTCGCTCAAACAAACGTTCTGCTGTCAGCCATTGTGTTTCATCGTTTTTAGTACGCTTAAATTGTCGCTCGTAATCACTATAAGGTACAACATGAGGTAATAGCTCTAAACCTGTCTCAGGGTCAACAGTGGGCTTTGTACTTGTAATTACTTTGGCGTACTCATTATGGTTAACCAAAATATAATTTGGGATTGCATCACTTTGCGATAACGACCAAAAATTAGCATAAAACGTAATAGTTTTGGTTTCGCCTGCTTTAAACCCCGTAAACGCCTCTTTTAACTCAATTACATGAAGGTCACCATTAACATGAGTAATAGTAAACTCATCACTGAGAGCCTGTTGAATAGGCGTAATTTGACTAAAGTAAATTTTCCACCCATCCACATTAACGGCACCACTTGCCTTAATGTGTAGCTTTGCTTCAAAGCAATTACCGTTTTCAATGGTTTTATCGCAGTATTTTGACGGTCTATTATCGACTTGTTCGTACTGTATTTGTAGCATATTAGCGAGTGACTCTATTGCGCTATTACTCGCTTGAACCAGTTCAACATTTTGTTTGTGTGTTTTTGTGTCCTGACACGCTGTTAAGCTCAATGCTATACAGCCTGCTATCAGTAATGATTTGAGTGTCATTGCCTGTATCCTTTAATCTATTAACTGAGCTGCTTGATAAGCCACTGCTTAACTTGCGCTCGTTGTTGACTTGTAAGCGGGTTTAAGATTCCTTTAAGCTCTTCAGGAATATGCTGATTTTGCGCCTCTTCAAAGTCAAAAATATGGTAGTTAAAAAAAGCCTGCCACGCTTTTTTTTGAGCTGTGGGTAAATCTCTAATGGCCATAATTGATAACAATAATGCATCCATTGGCACGGGTTCACTGCTCTTTGCAATAGACCCGCCCGACCAATAATTCATCATCATATTTATAGGACTTAATGCCTCTACATGATGCCACCACAAGGTAGGAATATATAATGCATCCCCCGGTTGTAGCTGAGCGACAAGTGCCTCATTGAGTGCTTGCTTAAACTTGGGGAATTTTTCAAAATCGGGATTATTTAAATCCACCATTGAAACTGGCGCACCCGCTGGCGTATGCTCAATAGAGCCTACATACAAATTTGTTATTTGATGCGGTGCAAATAAAGTAACCTTGCGCTCACCAGCAATTACGCAGGCAATATTTTCTGCATCATCATAATGAGCCACCACCGTTGACTGATTACCCAGCCAAAATCGCGGCTGTGGTTTATCTGCAAATAACGCCATAGTGTGAGTTGTTGCAAGGTCATTAAAATAATCAACAACTGGGGCACTTTGAATAGCAACAGCACCAGAGTTATTACCCGCCTTTATTAACTCTGCATTTTGTAATAGCACCTGCATAAATTGCATAAAAGGTGCAACTTTGCGGGTAAAGTTAAATCCATCACGCGCTTTGTTATAAAAAAACTGAGGTGATTCACTTCGCGGTATTTCAGCCATTCGAACACTGCCACCCACATAATGCTCGCTTAACATGTTAAGCCAAGCATGAGGGTTCTCGCCTGTGCAGCTAGTTACTTGCTTTACTAACGGCCAATCACTTATCAATCCTTTTAAAATAGCGGGCTCGGCTAGTGGTGCTATGTCGTTTTTAAACATAGCTGGAGTTACATTATGCCAAGTTGCGACCTGTTTTAAAGCACGCATAATTAAAGACCATAATTTGTATCAAGGTGATTAATAACCAAAAGCCGAGCTAAACTCGGCTTTTGAAATGCTTATTCATATTAACTTAAAAGTTAACACGAATACCTGCCACATAACGGCGTCCATTAGAGTAAATAGACATAATGCGTTCTTCATTCGTGTTGTACTCAACAATTTCTTCATCTGTTAAGTTAACCGCTTCTAAAGTAAGCGTTACGTATTCATTTACATTATAAGAGGCGCTTGCATCCCACTGGCCAAAGGCGTCATTGAAAAGCTCATCACCATTAAAGTGAAGACCTTTATACCAGTCGCTTCGGTAGTTATACATAATGCGCGCTTGGTAATCGTCGTTTTCGTAATATGCCATTAAGTTAAGCATATTTTTCGATGTCCCTTCGACTAAGCCACTTCCAACCTGATTTGTATCGCGCTGCTCATCAGCACTTGCATCTGTGTATGTATAGTTCGCTGATACACCAAAACCACCAAAATCATGTTGTAGTCCCAGCTCAATACCTTGAATTGTGCCACCTAGCCCATTACCCGGCTGTGCAAAATCAACAGGAACAAATACTTCGTTTTCCTGATCATAACGGTCTTCTGTTACGGTAACGGTAGAGCGCAATGAGCTTAAGTCTTTAGCAAAGTAAGCAATCGATAGCATTGATGCCTCGTTGTAATACCATTCCCATGACAAATCAAACTGATTTGAAATAGTGGGTGCTAAGTTTGGATTACCACGGCTACCTGTGCCACGACCGCCGGTTAATGAACCGAAGGTTTCTGACGATGAAATATCGGCCCAATTTTGACGAGCCATAACACGTGCAGCACCGATACGAAGTATTTGCTCTTCAGTTAGATCAAAAGCAATGTTAAAGCTTGGTAAAAACTCAGCGTAGTCATTATCTTGGCTTACCCAGTTTAAAACGCTTGGCGTTAACCAATCACCATTAATTGTATTTAAGCCCCACGAATCACCTGAAAACTCATAACCATAAGAGGTCTGCTCGGTGCTTACATAACGCATACCTACATTACCTCTGAAACCCTCTCCAGAAAAATCACCTTGTACATACAGCGCCAAAATATCTTCTTCTACTTCCCAAATTTCGGCTAAATTATCGTGAATTGCATAACTGGCAGATATTCCGTTTAAACCGTTAAAGGCAATTTCTTCCATTAGTTTACGGTTATGTGAAACTTGCTCAGTAATATTACCAGTCACAGCAGCATCAATACTTGTAGCGCCATTGGCATCTAAGCCACACGTTGCAAGCGTTGGGCAGGTGTCAAAAATGTGATCTAGATAATTGTCTGAATTTGCACCACCGTCGGCAAACGGTGCATGCCAACTATAAGCATGACGCCCTTGAGTACGCTCTGCTTGTCGATATTTAACACCTGTTTTTATTGCTGTGAATGGGCCAAATTCAACATCGTATGTTAAATCGGCCTGAGCAAAGGTTTCTTCATCGGTAGTCGGTTTAGCGCCGCCCCAAATCCATCCAGCTGCAAAGTTATTACCATCGGCGGCGTTAACACCCACATTTACACTGGGTGTACCCGTTAAGTCGTAATCATAGCCTGAGCCAACAGCAACATATTCCCAAGACGTTTCACGGTAAGTACCCCCACTCGCTGCGGTTTTACCTAGCTCAAAATTAAGGCTGTAACCGTCGCCTTGGTAGTCAATATCAAGATGTACTTGATCTGTTTCAGTACTTGATACGCGATTAATGTAATTGTAAGCATAATTACCGCCTGCGCTTGATGCTAAAATAGCGCCATTTTTAACTTTAGTCGCATTAGCAATAATTTCAGCGCGGTCGCCAAACGCAAAATTAATTAAGTTGGAATTTTGGTTGTCTACATCCATTTGCGAATCTAGATAATTTAACGTCATTAATAAGTTATCGTTCGGTGCGTATTGGAGGGTTGCAAATAAGGTTTCGCGCTCCCGGCTTTGAATAAATTTAGGTGCACCAATGTTACGAGGTACAATATACTCATCATCGTCGCTTTCAACCCAACCTAGCACTTCAAAACCCTGACGCTCTAAATTACGTTCTTGCTTAACAGCCGATACCATAACACCCAATGTTTCATCGTCATTTTTCCACGAATACATTCCCGCTAACTGTGGGTCTGTTTCGCCAGATGTTTCTGAATACTGCCCTTCTAATGACAAACTAACTGAGTTGGCATCCATATCCAACGGGCGGCGTGTTTTAAGTACAATAGTGCCCCCTATAGAGCCCTCATCAATACTTGCCACAGGTGATTTGTTCACCTCAAGTCCTTTTACAATAACTGACGGTAGCATGGTGTAGTTAAAGCTTCGGTTTGCTTCATCTAAAATAAACCAATCAGCAGTACCTACCGTTTGACCATTTAACAATGTTCGGTTGTATTTTGGGCCAGCACCACGAATACTGATTTTTTCACCTTCACCAAATTCACGGCTAACTGCAACACCAGTAATACGAGACAGTGTTTCAGCAACGTTTTTGTCAGGGAACTTGCCAATGTCTTCAGACGTGATCACGTCTGACACATTTGAAGAAAAGCGTTTTGCATTAAGGTTTTCTTTTAGTGAACTGCGGATCCCTTTAACCTCAATAACTTCCATTTCTTCTTGTGCTAATTGCGCATCTTGTGCAATGGCCGCAGCAGATAAGCTACCAGATAAAATAAGTGCAATTGAACTAGCTAGCATTCCCTTTTTAAACAGTGAATTTGACATTGGTTTCCCCTTATTGGTGTTTCATTTTTTTTAGTGTTCTAGTGTCTGAGTGTCAGTATTTTTTATAAATAAACAACGCGCTACGGTGTCATGTCATTGTGTGCCAAACCACATGACAGCGTTGTCATTACGGAGCGACTTTACACCGTTTTTATTTTCATAGCTACATACGAGCGCAAAAAAGATACAAAATATTTACATAATAAATCATATAAATTACATAATGTGTTGTATTTTATAAATAATAAATTAGTCATTTTTTTATAAAAAATTTCAGGATTTTCATGATCTACGATACCCATTCAATAAATTAACTATCAATCTCAACGGATGTCTTTATAATTTGTTCATTAAAAATGATATCCAATGCGCAGTTATCGCTATTTTAACTGTCGATATTAACTAATGAATTAGTGCCAAAAAAAATAATATTAAAGGTCTATTAAGCTTATGAAAGCAACAATAAACGACGTGGCAAAAGATGCAGGGGTATCGATAAAAACGGTATCGCGAGTAATAAACAACGAAGCGTCTGTGCGTGACAATACGCGTGAAAAAGTCATGGCGTCGGTTGAAAAGCTAAACTACCATCCAAACTTAGCAGCAAGAAGCCTTGCAGGAACAAAAGCTTACAGTATTGCTTATATTTACGATAATCCTAATGCCTATTACATCATAGACATGCAAAGAGGTATTTTAGATGCCTGTAAAAAACAAGGCTTTGAGCTACTCATTCACCCATGCGATGCGAAAGAAACACGAATAATAGATGAAATTACCGACATGGTAAAGCGCACGCGAATTGCAGGTATTTTACTCACACCGCCCTTTTCAGAAATGCCCAATTTTGTAGAAAAACTCACGCAGTTAAATATTAAAGTTGTGCGCATACTATCGGGCCACAGCGCACCAGATACGTTAACACCGTGTATTATGATTGACGATAACTGCGCTTCGAAATCTATTACTGAGCATTTAATTAATAATGGACACACCCGTATTGGTTTTTTAGCAGGTGGTTTAGAGCATAACTCAACTAAAGAACGATTAGAGGGCTATAAAGCAGCTTTAACGCAGCATAATATTGAAATAGACTCGCAGTTGATCATTGCCGGAGAGTACTCGTTTGAGTCAGGTGTTGAAGGGGCTAAAGTATTAATAAATCAAACCAACCGGCCAACCGCTATTGTGTCTTGTAACGATGAAATCGCTGCAGGTGCGCTATTTGCAGCGCGCTTAATGGAAATTGACATACCGAGTCAATTATCAATTACAGGCTTTGAAGATAGCCCGTTTTCGCGCCAAACATGGCCTAAGCTTACCACTGCTCACCAGCCTAACAACCAAATAGCGCAAGATGCTGCTAACTTATTAATTGCGCAAATTCGTAATGGCAACGAACGCGACATTATCAAGCAATATACCCCTGAACTGGTAGTTAGAGATTCAACCGCCCAAATTGACTAATTCAGAAAAAGCAGGCTAAAACACTGTTTATAGCCTGCCTTATCGGTTTATACCAATTCGTTTAATTAACTGATCTATTTTGAGGGTGGTAAAACGTGTTGAACGTTTAGCCCCGCAAAATGATTAAGTATTATTGCAGATTGGTATTCCTTAACCTTTATTACCCCTCGTTTACCGCCATTGCTAAATCAGATTCTGCATCAGCTAACATAGCAAATTCTTCATCAGCCGTTTTAGCCATTAAATGCTTAGAGCTGTAGCCAAAATAATATGCCGCACCCAATGCAAATAAAATTACCGTATATAAAAACACTCGAGGGTCAAAGGCGTATACACCTGTAAGTGCAACAAGCGATAGTACAAGTGCAATACCCGATGTAACCACACCACCAGGCGTTTTATAAGGGCGAACTAATTCAGGTTGCTTAATACGTAGCATTATATGGCTTAATGCCATTAATGCGTAAGATACCGTTGCACCCACAACCGCCATTGCCAACATTAAATCACCTTCACCACTTAGTGAGGCAATAAAACCAAAAATAGCAGGCACTATTAACGCACGAGCCGGTACTTTACGCTTTGTGGTAATTGACAAAGATTGTGGTAAATAACCCGCTCGTGAAAGGGCAAACACTAAACGGCTATAACCATAAATAATAGAAAAAAACGATGCGACCAACCCCGCTAAGCCTAAAATATTGACCACCGTGGCTAAGCTTGTATTACCCGTGGCGTTCAGCGCATCAACTAAAGGTACTGCACTTGCTCCCATGGCGTTGGCACCAGCAGCACCGGGCACTAACACCACGACTAACAATGCAGTGAACAGTAAAAATACCATTGCTCCAATAATGCCTTTTGGCACATCTTTAGCGGGATTTTTTGCTTCTTCTGCAGCAAGTGGTACACCCTCAACGGCTAAAAATAACCACATAGCAAATGGCAGTGCGGCCCATACGCCATACCAACCTAAGGGTAAAAACTCAGTTGCGCCAGCGGCGTCGCTGACCGCCACATCAAATAAATTAGCTGCGTCAAAATTAGTTACAAGCACAACCGCAGTGGCAACAATAGCAAGCACCGCTAACCCACTTATTACCATCATCACTTTTAGTGCCTCACCTACACCCGCTAAGTGAATGCCCACAAATGCCAAGTAAAACAGCGCATAAACCCACGGGCCATTAAACCCAGTTAATGCTTCTACCGCAGAGCCAATAAATATAACAATAGCGGCGGGTGCAAGAGCATATTCAATTAATACGGCAAGGCCTATTAAATAGCCACCAGCGGGGCCCATTGCTTGGCGAGCAAAACTGTATCCGCCTCCTGCTGCAGGTATAGCTGCTGACATTTCAGCCAGCGAAAGTACCAATGTTAAATACATAATTGCCATTAGCACTGCTGCAATGGCAAAACCACCCCAACCCGCCTCAGCTATGCCAAAATTCCAACCAGCAAAATCGCCCGATATAACATACGACACCCCTAGACCGGCTAGTAATAACCAGCCTGCGGTACCGCTTTTTAATTGCCTTTTGGCAAGGTATTCTGAATTATTATTCGACATTGTTATCTCCGTTGATGCTTCATTTTTATTGTTTTAATTTTTAATTGCTTACTATTAGCCAATTAAAAAGTGGGTATTAGGTTGCTGATGTTCAATTACATTATCTTGTGTTCGATCTTTTAGGTTAACGCCTGTTAACTTGAGCTTTTTGGCCTCGCGTACTAAATACACAGCACGGCGAGCCGCCTCTTCATAAGACAAACCCGCAGGTCGAATATTTGAAATACAATTTCGGCACGCATCGTTTAACCCTGTTTTTGGCGCCCATGTTAAATAAAGCCCCAAACTATCAGGCGAGCTAAGCCCTGGGCGCTCACCTATTAGCACCATGACTATTTGCGCATTTAATAACTCGCCAATATCGTCGCCAATGGCTACACGTCCTTGTTCTACTAAGGTTATTGGCGCTAGTTTAAGTTGCTGATTTTTGCCCAGTTGTGCCAACAGTTCACTAATAAATGGGTGCGCATTTTTTTGTACTGCTAGTGACGAAAGACCATCGACCACGACAAGAGCCAAATCGTAATTTAAAGGTGTGGTTTGCTTTTGCTCTGCCATAAAATCAAGCAAAATATCTTGGCTTTTTTTACTTAACTTACGCCCTAAATCAGGGCGTTGAAGATAACTTACTCGATCACCCGCTTGGCTATGTAAATGCAAAATAGGAGTGCGGGGAGTTAAAACACCAAGGCTATTTTTCATTTGATTAATATCCAGCGGAAAACTCACTGCATCGCGGGCTTGGGCATGAGATAACTGAAACGCCAGCATTTCTGAAGTCGGTAAACTAATCCCGGCTCTACCAAGGCCAATTCGCGCATCAGTAAAGCGGCGTAAATCACTCCACGGATTATGTACCACCTTGCCATTACTTTTATGATTGGTGTTTACATTTAAAGCTTTAGGGTTATTTGCCATTAGTTCCCTCCTGAAATCGCGTTAAGTGGCTTTACAAACGCCGCAGGTAATGAGTCTGACAAAGTCACATTTTCAGTGCTTTGCATTATTTTCATCTTGCTCAGCCATGCCTCAAATTCAGGTGCGGGTTTTGAACCCAGTACACGGCGTACATACAACGCATCGTGAAACGACGTGGTTTGATAATTCAACATAATGTCGTCAGAACCAGGGATCCCCATTACAAACGAACACCCCGCTACACCTAATAACGTAAGTAAGTTATCCATGTCGTTTTGGTCGGCTTCTGCATGATTGGTGTAGCACACGTCACAACCCATAGGAATACCAAGCAACTTGCCACAAAAGTGGTCTTCCAGACCCGCGCGGGTAATTTCTTTGCCATCAAATAAATACTCTGGGCCAATAAACCCCACAACTGTATTAACAAGTAACGGATTAAACTTTCTTGCCACAGCATATGCTCGTGCTTCACATGTTTGTTGATCAAGCCCATGATGCGCATTTGCTGAAAGCGAGCTACCTTGCCCGGTTTCAAAATACATGACATTGCTGCCCACCGTGCCGCGCTTTAAACTAAGCGCGGCATCTTGCGCTTCAGCGAGCGTATTTAAATTAAAACCAAAGCTTGTGTTTGTTGCCTCTGTGCCCCCTACTGACTGAAAAACCAAATCAACTGGTGCACCAGCTTCAATGCATTCAATCGTATTAGTTACATGAGTCAGCACGCAGCTTTGTGTTGGAATTTCGTATTTTTGTATAACATCATCCATTAGCGTCATTAGCTTAATGGCCTGAGCTACATTATCGGTGGCAGGGTTTATACCTATTACCGCGTCACCATTCCCGTAAAGCAAGCCATCCAACATGCTGGCCGCAATCCCATTAATATCATCGGTTGGGTGATTAGGTTGTAAACGCGTTGATAAATGCCCAGGCAAACCAATCGTATTTCTAAATGCACTGGTTACATGGCATTTTTTAGCAATTAAAATTAAATCCTGATTACGCATTATTTTGCTAACTGCTGCGGCCATCTCAGGGGTTATTGCGGCCCTTACACTGGCTAATACCCCTGGGGTGGCAAAATCACTCAATAACCAATTACGAAAACCTCCAACAGTTAAATGCGCTATTGCCTTAAATGCGTGTGCATCGTGATCGTCTAAAATTAGACGTGTTATTTCGTCGTCTTCGTAAGGAATTAACGCTTCATTTAAAAATGTTTTAAGTGGCACCTCAGCTAATGTCATTTGTGCCACGGCTCGTTCTTGCGCCGACTGCGCAATAACGCCAGCCAACCTATCGCCCGAACGCTGCGCGGTCGCTTTAGCCATCAATTCGGCTAAATCTCTAAATTGGTAGGTTTTTGTACCAAGCGTGTAGCGATACGTTTGCCCCATTCTTTACCTCATCTAACTCTTTCAAACCTTGGTACAGGTTTTGCTGCAGCATTATTTATAGTTATTTGTCATTTAAGTACTAAAAGCTTAATTCGTACCAAAGCACTATCGAATTTTGGCAAATCGGTTTTTTAAATATAATTCAATAATTTAAGGCATTTAACACGCGGTTAAAGTTCCTCAATAAGCAATACAAAATAAAGAGCGAATCCAAAATGGCGCATCAGCATTTATCTAACGCACCACAAAAGAGCAAAGTACATACTCACGATATTGATGAACAAGCAAGTAACCTAATCAATTGGCAACAAAAGTATGATCAGGTCAGCGAGGGTGGCTTTTTTGGTTGTATTGAAGGCGTTGCCCATTCTAATATTCACGTATTTGAAGAGTACACAGAGCGTGCGCTTCGCCAGCAATGTGTTATTGCCGATGACTCTATTTGGTTGGGTATTCCTAAAACATCGTGCGAAAGTAAAATTAATGGCTTAGATGTTCTAAATAACCAATTTATGTGCCGCAGTAGTCACAGCGATTTTGAATTAATAACACCTGAAAAATTTAATATTTATGGGGTAGTGATTAACTGGCAATCAATTGAATGCATGGCGCAACTACACGGTATTAATTTACAAAACATAAATGCCTTCGGCGCAGAGCGACTCACAGTAAATAGCCCAACTCTCAACAGAGCGCGCAGTATTATTAACAGCATGGTTAATCATGGTGCCCATGGCTTAAACGCCAATTTACAACAAGAAATGCTTTACATGCTTGCGCTAAATTTATTAAAAACTGAAAGTCAGCAGCACAACATTGCGCCAAGTTATAAGCATCGCAAAGCCGTGGTAGACAAAGTAAAAGAATATATTAAAGCTGATCCACAGAGCACAGTGACTATTACACAGCTATGCGAACTCACACATGTTAGCAGGCGAACTTTACAGTACAGCTTTGAAAGTATATTAGGTATTAACCCGCTGCGATTTTTACGCTTATCGCGTTTAAATAATGTACGGCGTGAACTTAAATTAGTTGGTCAAACCAAGTCAATTTCAGTCATTGCTGCAAACTGGGGGTTTTGGCATGCAGGGCAATTTGCTAAAGACTATACGCAGCTTTTTGGTGAGAACCCATCAAAAACCATAGCAAATAATTTAAAAGAAAGTGACTTAGATTATTAGATGCTGCGCATCCCGTGTAAGCAACCTCTACGCCTACCGCCAAATTTAACTCAACGGTAAAATTCCCTGTAGACGCGCAGCTTGCTGGCGTGACGAGCGATAGCTCGTAAATAAAGCTAATGCATTCACAAAGAGATTAAGAGGCGCTTCGCTTTTAGAGAAGTAAATAGCATCTTGCGCGAGCAAGCTTCGCGCCTGCAGCTTTCACTTCTCATTTACTCCTCATTCTCTTCTCTTTGTGCATTTTTATTGAAGATCAATAAGTCAAAAATAGGGTTTTAAGTGCTTTGCAACACCTAATAATTTAAGTAATTAGATGCTCCGCATCTCGCGTGAGCAGGCTCTTCGCCTACCGCCAAACTTATCACCGAGTAAATTATTTTGTATTTGCCAATTTCGTTAACCCTACTTTGACCCTCTATAATTTAAGCTAACTGCATCAATGTAGCTTGTTCAACTGTATAACTACATATTCAAAACTTTTTAAGTATTAACGTTAGGAATAAACTGTATGAAACTTATAAAAGATACACCTCTCACGCTGAGCAAAACCACAATCAGCCTACATTGGATTGTAGCGGTGCTTATTATTGGGTTATTAGGCTCAGGGCTGTACATGGAAAACTTTAAAGCGTTTTTTCTAATGAGCTGGCATAAATCGTTTGGGGTATTACTCTTTGCTTTTGCTTTATTAAGAGTAACGTGGCGCATTATAAATGGCTGGCCAAAACACACTAATACCCATCCACAGTATGAAATGATACTCGCTAAAGTTATTCACTACGTATTGATAATTAGCATGTTACTAATGCCAATTTCAGGATTAATAACCTCTGGTATGGGCGGGCATGGCGTAGACTTATTTGGGCTGGAATTATTCCGCATAATCCTAACCCAGAAAACCCACAAAAAAGCATGCCATTTAGCGAAAGCTGGTCAGATTTAGGTAAAACCGTTCACGGTATTACAGCAAATGCGCTTCTTATCGCGTTAGGTTTACATATTGTGGGCGCCTTAAAGCACCATATTATTGATAAAGACAACACACTTACACGTATGTTTGGCAAAAAGTAGGCACTTAAAAGTCTTATTTGATCGGTGCTATTTAAGCCGCGATTAAATAAGACTCTCGTCCTACGTGTTTGCTGCTGCGTTTAAACGAGCCTTTCCCTTTTTTAGCTTTTACCACTTGTGGTTTAAACACTTTAGAGGTTACTAAAGCCGCCAGCGCATTATGATTAATAACACCACGACCGGTGTCTACTGCGCTTTTATTTACCGATTTGTTATTCGATTTTTTAGCCATTTGATTTCCTATAGATTGAGTACTCACTAACAACAGTAAGTCCTTAAATAAGTGGCGATTGTATGCCTAATTTTCAACCTTGCAAGTATTTTTATCATTACACAACGCTATTTTTTCATAATAAATAGGCATAAAAAAAGCGCAGTAAATAACTGCGCTTAGTAAAGAACCTGAACGCTGGATAATAAATCTATCTCTAGCCAGAGCTCAGGTTAAATAGTTTTTAGCTCAAATAATTAAAATTCAAAGCTTACTTTTGCGTAGTAAGTACGCCCGTCAAAACCATAAGGCAATGCACGTACAGGGTATTTAAACGCACCATTGGTGATAAAGTTTAGCACTTCATCATCACCTAACTCATCAGGTGTTTCATCAAATACGTTGTCGGCACCAACCGAAAGCGTAAACATCTCATTAATGTCATAACTTACGTTCACATCAACCAATACAGCAGCTTCAACAGTACTTGTTGGTTTAAACGAGCCCGTTGGCGAAAGCTCACCGGGTAATGAAATGTGGTCGTTACCAAAATACTTTACATCGGTCTCGCCAAAGTAATTAAAACGAAGCGTAGAAGTATAAGCTTCACGCTCATAATCAAATGTCAGTGTTGCACGTTCACTTGGCTGCCCATCAGTAAAAAAGCTACGTTGTAAGTCATCAAAGGCAACCGCTTCTGGAATGCCTTCTTCAGCATTAACGTTATCAATTTTAGTGTCGTTCAAATTACCAGCGAAAGTAACACCTAAATTAGCGCCGTCGATTTCAGTACGGTATGAAGCAATAATATCAACACCTTGCGTAGTAGAATCAACGGAATTTGAGAAGTAATTGGCTTGTACTGCACCGGTTGCTTGCAGTGCAGCAAGCGCGTCTGGACTAAACGAGACGTCGTCGGCCGACAGCAAACTACCTAGTGTTATACGGTCTTTAATTTCTACACGGTAAAAATCAACAGTAAGCGAAAGCTCACTACTTACATCGTAAACAAAACCCGCACTGTAGTTAGTTGAAGTTTCAAGCTTTAACGTATCTACACCTAATGCACTTGGGAATGCCGTACCAGTGTTGGCAGTAAATGACTGGGTTAACGAACCGTCAGAACCTAGGTTCGTTGTAAACGCAGTATAACCACTTTGTTGTAATGAAGGCGCTCTGAAGCCAGTTGATACCGCACCACGAACAGCAAAGTCATTATTAAACTCATAACGCGTTGCTAGTTTACCTATTAAATCGTCACCCGCATCTGAAAAGTCTTCAAAGCGCAGTGCACCACTGACATTCCATGCATCTGTGATCATTGTTTCTACATCAACAAATACGGCATAACTATTACGATCGCTCTCGTTTGCCGCTTCTGGGCGAAGGCCGTTGTAAGCCTGGAAACCACACTGCGCAAATTGGTTTTCATCATTAACTGAAGGGTATGAAGTGTCAGTATTAGCTAAGCCACAGGCATACGACGCTTGGCTGCCCGGGACTATTTCGTAGTTTTCTTTTCGGTACTCAGCGCCAATAGTTACGTATAATGGTTCACTGCGACCAATATCTACAATACCGTTAAAATCAGCATTAAATGTAGTTTGATCAAATCTAAATCCACCTGAATAACCACCTGTTGGGCCTGCATTGGCTGCAATATCAGCATCGCTTGCATCAGGGTTATTAAATAAGTACTCAGCTGCGTATGACGCATTTAAGGTATTACGCGAGGTAAAGTCGTATTCGTTTTCACCATATACAGCCGACACATCGTAAGTCCAATCTGGGTTTATGTCGCCTTTAAACCCTATTGCAAATGAAAGGTCTTGTGCTTCATTGTATATACGCGGTAAAAAACCATCACTATAAACTTGAGTCACGTTTTTAGACGCTTCATTAAAGTTACGATAAAAACCATTACCTAACGCGCTTCGCTCTGAGTAACCACCAAACGAGTAAAGTTCGCTATCGCCAACAGGCAGTGCCATATTATAAAACAGCGATGTGAATTCGCTATCCGCGTTACCCTGTCCCCAACGAACATCCTCTGAAAGCGTTCCAGGTTCTACATTTAATGACCCCCCTGTATCGCGCTCTGCACGGTTAGTCCCGTCGGCATCTCGATACTCCAGTGATAAATTAATAAAACCGCCTTCACTACCTAACTCAAAACCACGGTTTAAGCCTGCAGTAACCGTATCGCCATCGCCTTCGCTTGTGCCGCCATACTGAACAAAGCCCGTTGTTACACCTGTTGAATTATTAAGTGATAAATTGATTACACCCGCTATTGCATCAGAGCCATATTTTGCCGCTGCGCCATCACGAAGTACTTCAACACCTTTAAGCGCAGTTAACGGAATTGCGTTCATATCGGTACCCGCAGCACCTGCCCCCACAGTACCATTCAGGCCAAAAATAGATTGATTATGACGGCGCTTGCCATTAACCAGTACAAGTGTTTGATCGGGCTGTAAACCACGCAAGGTCGCGGGTCTAAATAAATCAGAACCATCAGAGACCTGCGTACGCGAAAAATTAAATGAAGGGGCTGTTGCTTGTAAGCTTTGGCCAAGCTCAGTATAACCGCCTTTATTTAAATCATCCGAGTCTATTAAATCTATTGGCGAAGATGACTCGGTTGATGTGCGATTTGAGACTCGTGAGCCTAAAACAGATATTTGCTCAATATTTTTGACAGCTTGAACGGGAGCTTCTTGTGCATTTACAACGCCTGGTGCGCATACTGCAAACGCAACTGACACTGCAAGTGTATTTAAACGATATGTTGACATAGTGACGACCCTGTTTATGTGTGTTCTTATAATTTATATAGCGATTGTGTATCGCCAATGAGGAACATCCTAGCAACATATACAAGCAAAAAGAAATGAAAAAATTTAAATTTATGACCTAAGTATGCAAATTAAATTCAACTAAAGAAAAAATAACCTCAGAACGGTTAAAATTAAAGCAAATAAAGAATTGAAATTATAAAACAAGTAATTAACACCTTATTTACAAAGGGTATTTATATGCAAAGTTATGCTTTTAAGGGAAATAAGCATGAAATGGATGTACCTGTCTCTAAAATACTATTAACGTGCACCTTTCCTGCGTGTTCTTGCATAATTGATTGCACAAGCGTGAGCCCCATACCAGTATTTTTACCCACCTCTTTAGTTGTGAAAAAAGGGTCAAACATCTGCTCTTGAACCTGGTTTGACATACCACAGCCATTATCTTTTATTTCAACACAAATATAATTATCTTTTTCAAAAATACTCACATCAACAATGCACCCTTTAGTGTCGTTATGCTCGCATGCATCTCTGGCATTAAGGAGTAGATTAACAAATAGCTGATTAGTTGATGCTAAATTGCAATATATCGGGGGGGTATTTTCAAAGTGAGTATTAACTGCACATAATTTAAGCTGGCTTTCGAGTAAACGCAGTATGTTGTTAGCAACATCAGCCATGTTAACAAGTTGCATTGCGTGGTGCTCATTAGAGTCCATAAAGTTTAGCAAGTTTTGAACACAATAATTAACCTGCTTTAGGGTGCTGGCACTTTCTTTTATTCTTGGTGACAAATCATTACTGATCCAAGCAAATGGGTGTTGTAAATTAAGCAAATCAAGCTCGTGTTTAAACTGGCTTTCTTTTAACTCACCGTTTAAGTATTGCTCACTTATATTTAATACTGAGGTGATAATTTGGCTCGAATAATTAAAGCTATCAACAGTACCAATAGCTTTCAGTAAAGGCGTGTTTATTTCTGAAGCTGCATCAACGCTCAAAGTACCTAAAGTCGCCATTTTAGTACTCTGCACTAACATTTTTTTATAACGCGCTAGTTCGGCTTCTTTTTCGTTGATTTGCTTTTCGAGCTGTTTACGTTTTGCTTGCTCGTCTATAAGTGCACTCTCTAAATTACTTTCTACTTCATTCATGCCAGAATCCCTATAGCTATTGCTTTAATATTTAGTTCGCAAATTCTAAACACGCAACCTAAGTAGCTTTATTAATGAAAACAAAAGTAATGACCGCTTTGATTTATCACCAATCAAAAGTGCCAATTGCTTCATAAATTGATGAGTCAACCTCATGCTGTTGGCAAAAAGTAATTAAAGCTTCGTTCGACTCTTTATAAAAAAGCTTTTGCTGAACAATAAACAATACATTACCTAACTTGTTATCAGACGCTTGTAGCTCGCTAGAGTTTATAATTAATGAACACACTTGAGAGCTATAACCCCAAAGTTTCATCACATAAGCAGAAATGTGTAAATAAGAAATGCAGTGTTCAGGTAACGGTTCTTCTGCACTTAAATCACTTTTCTCTTCCCCTTCAAGCTTTATTAATTTGCCAACAAAACTTAACAGTGCAACAGAAAAAAGCAGCGCCTGTTCTTTTTGGCTCATTTTTATATGTTGTGCAAATTTTTTAACACAGCTCGCGTAATGTGTAGCTTGAGATAAATGTTGTTCATGCTCACTAGCAGATAAACATGATTGGCTGTTTTGAGCTATTAATAACGATGCACTAATTGATAATAATATAGTTGTTCCAAGGCGAGACACCGCTTCTTCAATTGAACTCGTTTCACTCGTAAACCCTAAATAAGCCGAGTTAGCAAGTTGTAGTAATTTAGCCACAATAATTGGCTCTTTAGCTACCACTTCAGCAACGTTAGCCAAGTCGTAATCGCAACTGTTTATTAGGTTGTTAAGCTCTTTAAGTAGTAAAGGGTAAACAGGAAAGCTAGGCATTGAGCCTAACTTGCGTCTCATCGTATCTGAAAATGGCAACGCCTTTAAATCGGCAACATTTTCAAATAACAAGATTAAATTATCTTTACTAAATGGTTTTGCAAGGTACATATGCACAACGTTACTTTGCCGCATTTTTGAAGTTAACGATGAATCGCCTGTCAGCAGCGCCCTAACCGGGTAAGGGTTTTCAGTCAAGCAGCGCTCTAACACATCAAGCCCATTAATATGCGGCATTAAATAATCGCTTATGACTAAATCAATGGTTTTATTTTTATTAAGGATCGACCAAAACTCATTTAATTCAGTAACCGTAATTACGTCTGCAACAGGGTAAATTCGATTAATTGTTCTTTGTAGAGCCTTTAAAATAAAACGCTCGTCGTCAAATAAAACGATGGTCATTGTGTTCATTGAGTATCGCACTTATTTTTAATCGTTAAATAGCGACAAAACTCATCAGCATGCAAAGGTTTAGAAAAGTAAAAGCCTTGTATATAATCACAGCCCAGCTTTCCAACTAACTTACACTCGTGCACAGTTTCAACACCTTCTGCAATGACTTTAAGGTTTAAATCATGCGACATGCGCACAATGTTTCTGATCATGCTTTGCATTTCAAGTGATGAGTCCAAACCACTAATAAGCTCTTTATCTAATTTAATCGCATCAATAGATAACTTAGAAAGATACGCAAGCGATGAATAACCAATGCCAAAATCGTCAATTTGCACTTCAAAACCCAAGTCGCGGAGCCTTGTTATTTGTAGCTGACATTCGTGTAAATCATCCATTAAATACGTCTCTGTAAGTTCAAACTGAATACTCGATGCACTCAGGCCATTTTCTTTTAGGCGCGCTAGCATAAAATCAATCCACTGCGGATCTTCTTTTATTTGCCGAGCTGATAAATTAATAGCTAATTTCCCAACCTCTATTTTTTGCTCTTGCCAAGTTTTAAGCTGATTAAAACTTTGAGAAATGACAAATCGGCTAATAGCAATAATTTGGCCATCGCATTCTGAAATAGGTATAAATAAACCAGGAGACACCCACCCATACTTTGTTGGTTCGTACCAACGAATAAGCACTTCGGCGCCACTTACTTTATTTGTTTTTAAATCTATTTTAGGCTGAAAACACAAACTAAATTCTTCATTATCAATCGCTTTAAATAATAACCGGCTTAACTCAAAGTTTTTTCGGTAGTCATTCACAAGCTCTGCATCAAAGCGGGTAAAAAATCGTTGCTGTTTTTTAGCCAAGTAGTTCATATTCAAACTAAGGTGGTTAACTAACTCTTTGCCCGTTAAAACATCGTCAGGAAAAATGCCATACACGCCATAAAGCTCTAAACTCATTCCTTTGTAACGTTGGGGGATAGCATCGGTAAATAAGGTCATTGTTTTATTAAGTGCGGCAAGTAATGTCGCATCGTTACTTGCGTGAGGCACAGATAACATAAACTGGTTAGAGTGCTTTTGACACATTCTTACCTTTTCACCAAGGGTATTGTGCAGTACTTTTGCAAGCAAATGTGTAAATTCGTAAGCGCTTTGGTAATCTAATAAATCAGCTATAAGTTCAAATTTAGCAATACCGATAAAAATAACCGTGTAACTGGTATTTTCACTTTCATAATCATTTAGCTGTTGATAAAAAGCGGGCTCTTTAATAAGAAACTCGCCAAAGCTTTCTATTAAAATTTTGTTACTCGATTTACTCGGGTTAACCGACAGCTTCAGTAACTGACAAAAATCATCAGACCAATATCGCTCCAAAATAAACTCGTATTCTTTGTCGCTATCGGGACATTTACGAGCAATAAATAGCATGTCGGTTTTGTTATTTAAAAAAGCCGTTAAGTCAGTTTTGTTTTGCTGTGAATCTATACTGGTTATGTAATCATCAACATAGCTGTATAACCCAGGGAAAATAGTCTGGGCGGGGGCATTAAAGCGAGTTATTTTACCTTGGTCATTTATTTCAATAAGTGCCGTTACGCTCCCAAGGAGTAGTTGATCACGCTCGTGCTGTGCAATGCGTCTGCAATAAAGCTTTTGTGCTTGTTTAATTGTGTCAACCAGCTCGTTTTCGTCCCATGGCTTTTGTAAAAACTTAATCGCAAGCCCTTGATTAAGAAGCTCAACAACCGAATTAAAATCGGCATGACCACTAAGCACTATGTTTATTATATCTGGCCAATGTTTTTTGGTTTCTCTGAGTAAGTCGGCCCCTGTCATATTAGGCATTCTGTAATCGGTAAGAATCACCGATACATCATGCACTTTTAAGTAAGCCAATGCTTCTGGGCCACTAGCCGCTAACGCTACTTTTTTAAAGCCGGCACGCTTTAGCACGCGCTTTAAAGACCGTAATACATTTTCTTCATCATCAACCAAAAGGATACTAGGTTCCACTATTGGCTCCCATTGTTATTTAATCCTAAATAAAGATTAAAACGGCTAATACGACAGCGCATAATGCACCTATCGTCATTTAAACTGATATGGCTATAGTTAACATGTTTTAGCTCATAGCCCCATTGTAAAAATAGCGCCTGCTATTTATTACTCAAAAAACAATCCTAAAAAACCACACAGCGCAACAAAAAGCAATACAATACAACTAGGAATAGACTAACTTATATTAATAACTACAATACGTATAGGGTCTTAATGTACACGGCTAAAATTGCCATTAAATAGATTAATTTAAAGGCGCTTTAAAAGTGTTAAATACAAACGTAAAGCAAGTGCCTTCCCCCTCTTTGCTCAACACGTCTATACCAGCCTCATGCTCTTCAATAATTGTATACACCTCAGACAAACCTAACCCCGTTCCTTGTCCAATTTCTTTAGTTGTAAAAAACGGATCAAAAATGCGTTCCAAGTCAGACTCAGCAATACCGGCACCAGTATCTTTAATTATTAATGTTATTTTGTCGCCATTTTTCTTGCAGTCAATGGTAAGCGTTCCTCCAGAGCTCATTGCCTGCAGCGAATTTAAAATCACATTAAATAAAAGCTGCCTTATTTTTCCAGCTTTACCATCTATAAATACCGGCTCCTGGGGTAAGTCTTTTTCAACCTGCACTTTATAATTAAGCTCATTTTTAAGCACAACTAACGTAGATTCAATTTCGGCGTATAGGTCTACTTCTGCCCAGCCTTCTTCATCGTTTAGTGCAAAATCTCGTAAACTATTCACAATTTTTTTAACTCGCTCAGCACCATTTAGCGACTCATCAAGTAACTCTGGTAAATCTTCTACAATAAAGTCAACACCGTGACGTTCGTATACATCCTCGAGTAATTTTATAAATCTTTCTTCTGCTTGTTTTACAATGATTTTTTTTTGTGTCTGCGTTGTTTTTATCAGCTTTAACGCATAATCCTTTAGCGTTTCTAGGTTTGAGCTTACAAACCCTATTGGGTTATTTATTTCGTGTGCAACCCCTGCAGCTAATTGACCTATAGACGCCATTTTTTCTGACTGGAGCATTTGCTTTTGCGCTACTTTTAACTCTTGATGCAGTGCTTTTAATTGTTGATGCTCTTCTTCAAGTACATTTTTTAAGTCAGATTGCTGAATAAAATAACTGGCTTCTGCAGTCACATCGGTCACAAAAATGCTGACATGCGTAACCTCGGCATTATCGTTCGAAAGCGGCATAAACTGCACATTTTGGTACATTTGCGACTCGTCTCCTGTAATAGGGCGACTACTGCGCATAGGAAATACATGGGGGCGTTGTTGCCAATAACTAAAGCTAGGATTTTTTAAAATAAGTACACTGTCAATTTTACGTTTTAAAAAACGTGCTTGCTCTTCAAATACGCTTAATAAGTGCTGACCAACTAGGTCGGGCTGGCGAATAGTTAAACCACCTAAAAATGTAGGGTTAGCGAATGTGATGGTCATATCTTGGTTTATAATGCATGCACCAATAGGAAGCTGTTCAATGACCCGCTCAAACTCACTTTTCTCCATTAATCCTCCAATAAAGCTTTTATGGGTATTAACAGTTGTTCAATTGAGCCTTCGCTTAAGCCAATGAGTATGCGCGCATCAAATTGCATTTGTTCTATAAAAAACTCTACTTCTATAATTAAAATAGACGACCACTCGTTGCTATGCACCGATTGTAATGGGTAATAAAACGCAGGCATATTCAATTGCGTCGATAACTCAAGCTGGCTTGTAAATCCCTGCAAGCAAGCAGCAGATAAAATATTGGTAACTTCTAAAACAAGCTCTTCTGTAGCGGCATCATCAAGTGGTAAATCAAAGTCCATAACCTCTGCTAACGCATTACAGCCATCTTTATGCATGCTCATTATCACTTCGCCACGAATGGTGCCCGTGAAAGACTGCCGTGCAAACCAATTATCAGAGAGGCTATTAATCATCCCCTGAAAGTCTTCAGGAGACATTGCTTGAATAGCAGGAATAGACAACGACACCTTAGTTTGAATAAGGCGTGCAAGTGCATCGGCCGCCTGCCCCATAGAAATGTTCATTATTTCTTGAAGCGCATCGCGCTCATCTTCATTTATTTCAATCATAACAAACCAACATCCAGCAAGGTTTCGCGTAATTGATCAGCCTTTAAAGGCTTTTGTAAAAACCTAAAAGCGCCCATTGAGCTAACAAGCGCCTGTGCTGCTGGTTGAATATCAGCACTAATTACTATCACTATGGTTTTTTGGTGTTCCTGCTGTAGCTCTTTTAATACTTCAAAACCATCCATTTGTGGCATTTGTAAGTCTAAAAAAAGTACCTCTGCTAACCCAGTATGCACAGCTTCTAATGCCTCTACGCCATTTTTAGCTTCATGAATAGTTATATCCCAATCTTCAGGGAGTGCGCGTTTAATTGTTTTTCTTGAAAGTGCTGAGTCATCAGCTATCGTAACCGGTATTGGCATACAGTCCTCACTATACAATATTAGTACGTAACCCTCTGTTTTAGAGTAGAAGTAATTAGTGATTTCTGCAAAAAATTATCCTACAAATTAGCCTTTCATGCTGAGTTTTTGTTATTTTTCAAAGGCCTTAAATTCACGCATTAGTAAAATACATCATAATTATTAAAATCTATCAATTCAGTTGTTTATACGCCCAGGTTAGACTAAATTTAACTATATATCAGAATTGGCTGGCCTTATTTAATGCAAAAAACCTCTGAACTAGAAGAATTTAACAATCGACCTGCGCATATTTTATGCCTAGATGACGAAGCAAGTGTTTTAAAGTCACTTGTACGATTGTTGCGCATGAACAAATTTAATGTGGTTGTATCGACAGACGGGCACGACGCGCTTCAAAAAATGTCAGCCACACAGTTTGACGTGGTTATAAGTGATATGCGTATGCCAAAAATGAGTGGCGCAGAATTTTTAGCAAAGGCAAAAAAGCTAGCTCCTGATACTCAACGTATTTTATTAACGGGTTTCTCTGATTTAGAGTCAACGGTCAGTGCTGTCAATGATGGGGGAATCAACGCCTATATTCAAAAGCCTTGGCAAAACGATCACTTAATCAGCGTTATAAAATCAGCCGTAGAAAAGTTTCGTTTAAAAAAACACAACGAGTTACTGCAAGCCCATGTCAAAAAACAAAATGCGCAGTTAACCGAACTGAATCAGTCGTTAGAACTCAGAGTAGAAAAACGCACAAAACAAATAAAACAAGTTCTCAGGCAGCTTGAAAAAGCCAATGAGCGAGAAAAAAACGAGCATAAGTCTACCGTAGAGCTACTCTATAATTTTATTAACGCTAACCCCTATCTCGACGGTAATAAAGCGCAAAACATTGCCAATACCTGTACTCATATAGCCTTGTATTTAAATGCATCACAAAAAAGTATAGAGCTTGCTCCAACGGCTGGTTATCTAGCGCAAATTGGGCTACTTGCAATGGACCCCGATCTTTATAAAAAGCCAGTGAACAAACTTACCGAAGCACAACGCAAAGCCTTTTACACTCACCCCAGCACCGCGCAACTAATGCTTATGCCTGCACTGCATTTACACGACGTGTCTGACGCTATTTACTATCAATTTGAACGCTATAACGGCAACGGGTTACCCAAAGGGCTTTCGGGTAACGAAATACCCATTGGCGCCATGGTACTTAGTGTTGCACGTGATTACTGGGACGCATATGAGCAAAGTGTGGGCGATAACGAAGCTGAGCACCACCAGCACGCGCTCGACACTATAAAGCTATACAGCGGTACATTTTATCACCCTAAAATTGTGCGAGCACTTGAAGCCAGCCACAATAAGATGAAAGAAAAGAAAAGCACAGCAGGCTCAGTTAATATTTGCAACGCACAAGAGCTCAAAGAGAACATGGTACTGGGCAATACGCTTCAGAGCCATACCGGCATTATGTTACTACCAAAAGGCCATGTATTTAGCCGTAAATCAATTGAAAAATTACAACAACTTGAAGCTAAAAAACCAACCCCCTTTAGAATTATGATTAAAAGCGCTAAATGATTGATCTAAAGCAGGCTTTTTTTCGTTACAATAAGCCTAAAATATCAATATAACTTTGCTTGAAGGAGCACAACGTGTCGCGATTTTCTGCCGTAACCGACAATCCCCACGACGGGCGTTTTAATCAAAAAACGGGAATACTACTTACTAATTTAGGGAGCCCAGATGCTCCAACGGCCGCGGCACTTCGTATTTACTTACGCGAGTTTTTGTCTGACCCACGTATAGTCGAAATACCGCGCCTTGTATGGATGATCATACTACATGGCATCATTTTACGAGTACGCCCAAAACGTTCAGCAAAGCTATACAAAAGCATTTGGACAGAAAACGGGTCGCCCCTCACACACATTACGCGTCAACAAAGCGAAAAGCTCAACACATTATTAAAGCAAAAAGGCTACACAAACACCGAAGTTGTTATGGCTATGCGTTATGGCAATCCTTCAATAGAAGCAGGCCTTGAGGAGCTAAGGGACAAAGGCCTTACGCGCATTATTATCATGCCAATGTACCCACAATATTCAAGCCCAACAACGGGTTCTACATTTGACGCCGTATCAAGCGTACTACGCAAATGGCGCTGGGTTCCTGAGCTTCATTTTATAAATGGCTATCATAAAAACACCACGTATATTGAGTCATTGGCTAACAGCATAAGTGAAGACCTAGCAGCCAATGGCATGCCGCAAAAAATAGTGTTTTCATACCATGGTATGCCAAAGCTATTTTTAGACAATGGCGATCCGTACCATTGCCTGTGTTTACAAACAACACGACTTGTTGTTGAAAAACTTGGCCTTGATAAAGATAACGTTATTAGCACTTTCCAAAGCCGATTTGGTAAAGCTGAATGGTTAAAGCCTTACACCGATGCTACGCTTGAAAGCCTGCCAGCTGAGGGAATTAAAGACGTTGCAATTATAAGCCCAGCGTTCAGCGCCGATTGCCTCGAAACTCTTGAAGAGTTAGAAGGTGAAAACCGTGAGATTTTTGAAGAAGCCGGCGGCGAAAAATACCGATACATCCCTGCTTTAAACGACAGAGACGACCACATTGAAGCCATATTTGATGTGTTAAAACCGATGTTGTAATCAGCTCAATATAATAAACAAGGCGTTAATATTAACGCCTTTTTTTATGCCCACTCTTCACCAATAGGTTAAGAGACGCTGCGCTTTTGGAGTTAGTGAAAAAGCCCATCATTTACAATGCCATGGCTGAATTTACCTATAGACGTGCTTTGCTTTTGTTTAAAAATGCCTTTAAGGGTTATAAAAGTAACTAACTTACCACCGAGAGGTGAAGGAGAAAACCAGGAGAAGCAACAAAACCAATCTTTTTAACTCTGTGTAGCGCAAAGCGCCTCGGTGTACTCTGTGGTGATATTTATTTTAAATAACAAGAAGCTGCCGCTTCTAACGTGAGCAAGATCTACGTCTACAAAACCAAGCTAAATTCACTCTGGCTTCTCATTCGCTTCTCTTTGTGCATTAAAATTTGCCCCGCGCTTTTAAATCAACAACACAACTTAATAAACAGGAATAAACTCGCCCTTAACCTGCTGCGACGCCTTAAACCACACCAAATACGCCTGCTCGTAATCTATAAAATAGGTAGAAAGCGCATTTAAAATCACCTCATTCTCAAGCGTATTGCACGGATTTTTAGCCTCACCCTGCACAATCGCCTTTAACAGCCTTCTGCCATGCTTATGCTGAATAAAAAACGCCAACCAATTATTCGCATTTGCGTATAAATCGCCACGGTAAGACTGCTGCTCCCACAACGCCTCTGAATCAATTAACGATCTAAACTCCATATACGTTCGGCGCACACGCTTAGTAGGAATAGCAATAGCCCGTTTGGTTTTATAAATCAGCGTATTTTCAAAAACTTCAGCTATTCCCTCGTTTAACCACCTAGGGGTACTGCCAATTTAATTAAAATTAATAACATGCATTGCCTCGTGTATGGCTACGCGCAAACTACCTTGCGGATCGGCTGGGTCAAACCTCACCAACGCCGTATTATTTTTACCAAAGTAAATCCCCGCATTGTTGCTTGGTAAAGCCCCAAAGCGCGACACATAATCGTCGTAATAATGATTAGGTAATACAACCAAGTTCATTAAAATGGGTTTGTCGGGGTATAAACCAAATAAGTTTTGATACTTTTCGTATGCTTCAAATAAACGAATACGCAGCGTTTTATGGTAATCGCTATTTACATTAGGGGTAATTAATTTAACCGACGTATATGGCCCAATATCAAACGTTTCGCTAGTGAAATCGAGATTATCATTTAATTGCGACAACTCACTTTGCGCGTATTCAAGTTCTTCTGGATCGTGCACCAACTCGCAACTATTTTGTTGCACTGGAGCAGCTTTTGGCTGGGCTTTAGCTTTATTGGCTACATTACCAACACGCTTGTTATTAACAGTTTCAGTAGTATACACATGCGTATAACTCTCACCACTTTGGGCTTTATGCGTGTCATTATTTACTAAAATCACTGCGGTATTAGGTTTATAAAAAAAGTGTAAAATCAGCAGCATTACAGCTAACAACACTACATGACGTGTTTTTATTTTCATTAAATTAGCCCGGCATAATAGTTAAACCACAATACTTAAAAAATAAAACTCACACCAGAGCTGACGATAAAAATAACTAAAATGTCACTTTACGTATTAAAAGTTATGCGCCTTAAACGGTGTTTTTAACCACTGAGCATAAACCTTACTAAAATCAGGAAACTGTAAATACAGCATGTTTTTTAACTGCTTTGGCTGCAATTTATTACAAGGCGACTCCTGCTCGGCCAGCATTATATTTTTAAGCAATAACCTACCCTGTGATGAATCCATCAAAAAATAAATTGCCGCCCAACTACTTGCGTATAATTTGCTCGTATTTTTTTGTTTCCACGACTCTTCTAAACCAATTAGCCTACTCATATTAAAAACACCTTTCGCGAGTCTATTATTTATTGTCCACGAAGTATTAGGCTCTACAATACCGGTTTGCATATGATTTTTAGTAATTTCAAAGTACTCTGCAAACCCTTCATTTAACCACCTAGGGGTATAACCTAGTACCGCTTTATTAATGGCATGAACCGCTTCATGCACCGCTGTACTCATTGCATTTTGCGCATTTCTATACTCTATAAACGCAGAGTTACTAGCATGAAAATACATACCCACTGTGTTCGTAGGATCGCCACCGCGATGCTTAATAACCGCCTCATAAGCGCTCCTAGTAGGCAAAACAGTCAAATTTAACTTCACTTTTTTAAGTGCATGTACTCCTATTATTTGACCATAAACTTTAAAAACAGTATTGAGCTTTATGCGTAAACCTTGGTTAAACGACGAGGGTAACTTTGGGGTGTTTAAAGTTAAATCAAAGTAATCGAGCGGAGCTTTAAAACCTGAATCATACGTTGCGACTGCAAAGTTAGGTTTTTCATCAGTAAAATGCACAACGCCTTGGCTATCTGTCCACGTATAAATATCGCCATTGCGTTCATATTTAACTTCCCCTAAAGAGGTATCTATACACCGAGTAGTATCGGACTGCGGAAAATGAAAGTCAGTAGGTGTTTTACTTTCCTGAACTTTAATAGCAGTTTTATTTATTGCTGTTTTTGTTACTGAAGGCTCTAAATTTTGTGTGCTTAAACGTTTATAAATGCGTTTAACTTCACCAACCGGATCGTAAAAATTAAATACACGCCCCGTTAAATGGTTAGCCACTAAACCACAGGCAATTACAAACACAAAAAACATAAACACCACACGCCATTTAGTTTTAAACATAATTACGGTTTTCCTTTCCACTGTGCTTCAAACAATGCTTTTTGTTTAAAATGGTATTCATTTTAAAAAATAAAATGAATACATAGCTAATATTTTACCGTTATTCATTTATAAAATATTACTCATAATATTTAAAACGCTGATAGATTTACTACCGTTTTTTTGACAACCCTTATTTAAATTTGGCAAATTAAAGCTTACAGAACTTCCTTCTTCAAAATTATCATCACTCAACTCACTAACTTTAAAATGAAAATCACCATATTCTGATGTTATGAAGCCAAAGCCTCTGTTTATATCAAGCTTTCGGATAACACCTTTTATATCTTCTCTTTTAACCAAATTTTGTTGTTTAAATAGTGATATAAAGCAGCGATCATGCCCCTCTTCTATAATTTTAAAGAGGTTTGATTTACCTTTTACAAGTGCTTTTAAACTATGTGCATTATAATTCCTATAGTCAAAAGAGGAATCCAGCACCTTAAGAGAACTACCCAAGTCACCCAAATAAACAGGTTCATTACTCTGGGCACAACGCATATAAGCATTAACTAGTAATGTATTTATATCTTTAGCAACGCCTGCTTTTGTTAAGTTTTTTGTAAAAACAAAATTATGGCATGCCTTTACAAAGCGCTCTGGAGTTCTTTCGTTCCCTATTGCCATAACGTGTAAACCCTTTTCCCTGACCCGCTGCGCTAAGCTATAAAACCCTCCATCACTTGACACAATACATACTCCATTTATGCGTTGATTATTATTTATTAACTCAATTGCATCCATCACTAATGCATGATCTGAAGCATCTTTACCATATTGAAATTGTTGCTTTGGGCTCGAAGCTGTTTTATGTAAAATTTTTTGCCAGTTACAATGTCTTGTTGATGTCCAGTCAGCATAAACCCATTTGATTGCCACCGTTCCATATTTTTCTACTTCTTCAAGAAGTGATGCATACTCCGTATGGGAAGCATTTTCACCATCAACTAAAACAGCAAATGTTAAACTCATTTTTTAATCCTTAAATAAATATAAAGAGCTGCTCGTAACAGCTCTTTTTATTAGTTACTTACAAGCACCAGGTACTCGACAGGCGCACGATGTTGGAACATGACATGCATGATCCTCACAACGTGCCATTTGCGTTGACTCATTTGAATAAAGCTCAGCTGAAGGAAAAGCGCCAAAATGGGCTTCATAAACTGCGACAGTTTTGTCAAACGAATGCTGTAATTTAGATTGGTCTTTATCACCATAAATTCCAAAATACGGGTAATGGTGCAAATAAAAACCAAAGAGTGCTTCACAATCATTTGTATAACTCTGTGTATCAAAAATATGCTCATGCCAAAATTTATCTACTAATTTGCTTGGAACAAGTGATAACTTGGGATACCATTTTTTAAGTGATAAAAACTTACGATATTCAAGTTCAGCAAAATCACATAGTTCATTACTCCATGTGGCTTCAACAGATTGTGTCAATTTCCATTTGAGTTTTTCAAAGTTCAATATACAAACCGCAGAATGTAATTGTGCCTGCATATTTTTACTCAACTGAAAAACAGGTGACGGTTTTACTTCTAATGATTGCAACATTATTTTTTACCTCCATTTTTATTTAATTGCTTACCACGATTGCCATGCACCTTGGCATATTGCTGATTTACACCTTCATTACCTTTATTAGCATTTTGCTGGTTTGCTTGATTATTAGCTGGGCTTATTTTTTTAGTCATTTTGTCTTCCTTTATAAAACTTGATGTGAACAAAATTATTCACCTTCGTTTTAGGTAAGACTCAAAATTTTTGCGTGCCAAAAGGGCTTCGGGATGGAAAACTCCATCTGACAACACAAAGATCAAACGGTAGCTACCTAATTTAAAGCGTATAAGTTTAGGGTCAATATTGAGCTTTCGGCCACCAAGCTCTCTATAGTTGAAACCTAATAAAAGGTGTTTATAAATTCTTTTAGCCTCTGATACATAACGGGCTGACTGACATGGTGGAAGGGTTTTAAGTACACGATTGATTGATTTCATTATTAAACTCCAGTTTGTTAACTGAGTTTAATAATGAACTTGTGCGGAGCACTACAAAGAATTAATTTAAAATACTTTTAAGGTATTCCCAAGCTTCATTATTTTCTTCAATATTAGAATCGATATTAGCGTTAAGCTCTTTAACTAACGGAAGTCGTAGTAAGCGTTTATCTTTTATAGACTGAAGTATACGCCTCGCTTCAATGTATTCTTTAAACTTAAGCTTTTTATCTGCATTGATATAAGTTTTTATAAAGTCTTGCCAATTAACATTCCTATCATAAAGAACGCCAAGGGGAGATAAATCGGTATTACCCGTTTTCAAACTATGGAATGGAGAGGGTAACTTTTCAGTGAATATATTAAAATTATCATCATGTAACTTATTTTTAATGTTACTGAACGAAGACTGAGATACCCCAAAAAACAGCATTTCTGCACTGAGTTCTTTTTTTGCGAATAGGTCTAATATTTTGAACTGAGGCTTATTGGCCAATGACTTAGCAGCATAATATTCTTGAAATATTTTTTTAGTACCTGCAGTGCCAACTAGTGTATATAAGCATAAAGCATTGTATACAGAAGGTTTTCGACCGCGAATCACCCTATGTTCAGCACGCTTACCATAATCAGCTAAGCTCAGTGCAGTGATAGCTTTTCTATATTCAATCGCACGGTTATTTGAAACATGCTTATCTGTCGACTCTTGATGCCCTTTTGTAAAAATATTATTTAACGCATCATGAAGCTCTTTTGGTAATGTTTCAGAAGCTTTTTGCTTGATATAAAACTTTGCGATTTGGGGTATAAGTTCAATCTCAGTGTCAATTGTTTCTTTCATATTAGTACACTTGATCACACAAAATATCTCTAAGTTCAGAGCGCTTATAATATTCATCTGTTGCACTTGCCACAAGTTCATTCACAGCTAGCAACCCCTTTTTACAACTGTAGTAGCGTTTTGTACTTCGGTAGCGGCTATTAACTAAAACAAGTTCCCTGTCGTAACGAGTATAAACTGCGTTAATAGCCCCTATGCAAACCCCCATTTTAATTGCTTCTACCTTCGATAAACTAAATATACCTAATAAACTATTTTTGTCTTCAATAACCTCAGAGCATGCAGCTGCGATATTATAGACTTTTTTTGCTTTAACTAAAGCCTCGCCGGCGCATTCTCCAAGCTCTATAAATTGTTTTTTATTAAACAAAACAAAGTTTTTTTCTTCTACATTAGAATACTCATTGCAATTATAAGGCAGCTCACTTTTAGCGTAACTAGGCTGAAAACATAGAACTACAAAAAGAACTAAACCAATAAAATACTTCATTGCTTAAGCTCCTTTCTGCAAAATCTAAAGGCATACAAAATAATACCTACACAAATAACAGTATCAAAAATCAAAAACAGTTCGTAATCAGCGCTATTGTTAAGCATTTCTAGCGCACTAAATAAATCCACCCCTTTAGAAGCACCAAGAAAAGCCATACTCAAAAATATAAAAAGCAAATAGTAAATATTTAAAATAATAACTTTAAATAGCGAATTTGCTGCCATAGCAAACCAATAGCGCTTAATAGGGTAAGCTTTTAAGTTAAGCCTTAACGAATTTAAATTAAATAAAATTAAGAAAACTAATAAAGTTCTCGAAAATCGTTCAAATGGCGTTATCGTGTTGAAACTACCCACCCCATTAATTACCTCTTTCTCAAAAGACAAATAGTGACTAGAAATAAAAACAAATAAACAAATTAAAAAAATAACAATATGTATTAAGTAGTTAACAATACTAATAGGTTGATCCCTAAAAGTATGTAAATCTTGCGGGTTTGCAAACTTCCAGCTTTTTCTTTTTTTATTTAAAAATTGTGACTCATCTTTAGTAAGAGAAACTAACTGGCTTTGGTTTTTACTTTGTTCTCTGTATTCGGTTTTACCTGTAGATTCGCTGGCAAAAGAAGTATTAGACGAGTTCTCTGGAGTTGTAGTGGTTGACTGCATCTACTTTCCTTGTAAATAATTTCCGACAATTATGCCAATATATATATAAAACACAATAGGTTATAAAAACAAAGGCAGTATTACAGCTAACAACACTACATGACGTGTTTTTATTTTCATTAAATTAGCCCGGCATAATAGTTAAACCACAATACTTAAAAAATAAAACTCACACCAGAGCTAACGCTAAAAATAACTAAAGTGTCATAGTTATTAGATTATAAACATAATAATTAATTTGCGGGCGCTGAGCTTGCTCGCGCGAAAAGAGCTTTTGTTTGCACCTCTCTATTTAGTATGATTTATATCTAGTAGCAAAAAGAATAATGACATGGGTTGCCCCCTGCTGATTAATTTTCCGATATTTTTAGAAAGGCATCGTTACATGAACATAAATAAAGATTTAATAGGCGTAATTTCTGCACCAACAGGAGCCGCTTCGCTTGTTAAACGCAAACTTGAAAAGCAAGGCATAAACTCAAGCACCGCCGCCAATAAAATTGGTGTTAATCAATCAACGCTAAGTCGTTTTTTTAATGGTTCTGACTTAAGCATTAGCTTAGCGGCTAAATTGAGCCAGCATTATGACTTTGATATAGATACACTCTTCAACTTAGAAGCTCAAAAAAAATCATACGCCGCAAAAAAATTAAATATCGATTAAATTTATACGTAATTTGAGTAACTTAAATGGCTGCTAACTTACCTTCAACGCTAAACTTCACTCAATACCGTGATCTAGTAAAAAAGCTCAAACATGGTAAATCACTACCAACAGCTATTTATTTGCACAAAAGCTCATTACAGGAAGCACTACCGCTTAAGTTACTAAGTTTTATTCAAAGCACCATAAGCAAATTAAACATAAATGAAGCTTGGAACCTAATTAAGCTCTATAAACGCGATCTAAAATTTACGTTACTTAACTACCCTCACTTTGATGAATACGCATACCCCGCACTACACACCAGCTATACAATTGATGGTGACGAGCAAACAATAAAAACAACAAACTACAGTAACTCAAATAATCCGCCTATCTTGCATCGTAAAGAAACCTTTGTTCTCCCAAGTTATCCTCGATACCAATTATTTAAAGATATAACCGAGGAAGGCGAGCAAATAGGCCTGTACCAAAACACCAAAAGTATTGGTTTTAAACAGCAATGGCAAAACTTAATTAAACGCAAAGGCTACGAACTAGATGAAAAAGGCAGGCTGAACAAAATAGCTGAGCTACCAGAACCTATAATTGAAAATAAACCACAAACAATACAGCGCCATTTAACCGCAATAAACCGCGATAGGCTTTCTGCACCTTTTCAAAAGCTCGCAAAGTATGGCTACTTAAATGGTGATTACTCAATACTAGATTACGGATGCGGCCTAGCAGATGACGCGACAGAGCTAGAAGCCCACGGGCTCAATATAAATGCGTGGGATCCAGTACACAGGCCAAACGGAAATAAACAAACGAGTGATATTGTTAATTTAGGCTTTGTACTTAATGTAATTGAAGAGCAACAAGAGAGAAAAGACACTTTAACCGCTGCTTACCAGCACACTAAAAAATTGCTTTTAGTATCAGTAATGCTCGCGAACGAAGCCAAACAAGAACACTTTAAACAATACAAAGATGGCGTAATAACTAAATGGAATACGTTTCAAAAATACTATAGCCAAGCCCAAATAAGAGCTTACATAGAGCAAACCCTAAACGCTAAAACAATGGCGTTTGGGCAAGGTATAATTGCTATTTTTAAATGCCCACAATTAGAAGAGGCTCATCATTTAGAGCTGCAATTTCAAAATTATAATTGGCAACACATAACGCAAAGGCCGCAGCCAAAAGCTTTACCCAAAGCCCAGCAAAAAACCTTGTTTGAAAAACACCAAACCCTGCTTGATGATTTTTGGCAACACTGCCTGCACTTTGGCCGATTACCTGCAAACGATGAGTTTGAACAAAGCGCAGCATTGCGTAAATACTTTGCCAGCCACAACAAAGCATTTAGCTTGCTGCAAAATTACTATGAACAAAATGAGTTTGAGCAAGCGCAACAAAAACGAAAACACGATTTACTGGTTTATTTTGCACTTGGCCTATTTGGTAAACGCCAAGCTAAAAGTCATATGCCTGCAAGGCTAACGCGAGATTTAAAAGTACATTTTAGCGATTACAACAAAGCATTAGAGCAAGCCAAGCAGTTGCTATTCTCAATAGCAGAGCCTGCTAATATTGGTAATGCTTGTTATCAAGCATACGAGGAAATTCAGCTGGGTGAATTACACGACAACCACTCATACATTTTACCCACTCGCTATTTAAATCAACTCCCTGCAATACTGCGTGTTTACATTGGCTGTGCGGTGCAATTGTATGGCGATATTGACGACGTAGATTTAGTAAAAATACATATGCGCTCAGGCAAAGTGACATTTTTAAAATACGATGACTTTAATAAAAAGCTGCCACTGCTCACTGAGCGAATAAAAGTCAAAATGCTAGAGCAAGATATAGACTATTTTTACTATGGCGATATATACCCCTATCAGCCGTTTTATAACAAAATAGATTATTTACAAAAAAGCAGCAGTGAATACAAAAGCCAACAACGGTTTGATAAAAAACTAGCTGACATGCTCAAAGGCGTACCCAAAGCAGAGTGGCCCAATTGGCCTATTTTACTCAAGGTGTTTGAATATTGGGCTGTTGAGTTAAAAGGAGACAAGTTTAAAAAAATAAATTCTCATTAAGAACAAAGAACTATAGATAATCCCATATACCTGCATTATTTATGCTGTATTTATTACGTAAGGTACGTAATAATATTACGTACCTTACGTGATGAGATTGAATTATGAGCAACCTTGAAAACAACTATTGCTACAGCTTCCCTGCAGTTCGTGGCCAACAGGCTGGTAAACCCTTTTATATAGCAACCTGCCCTTTAAGGCTCATACCTAAAATATTCATGTACGATGAAGAGGAAGTCCCCGTAGAGCTCAGAGCACAACGTACCCTCAATAAAGGCCGTATACCAGAAATGGCTCGTTACCTAGTTGAGTCACCTCACGATTATGTATTTTCAGCTATAACCGCTTCCATAGGTGCCGAAATCGACTTTATCGAAGTAGATAAAAATAGCAATATTGGCAGCTTAAAAGTACCTATGGATGCACAAATTTTAATAAACGATGGGCAACATCGCCGCGCAGCAATTGAAGAAGCCTTAAAAGAGCGCCCCGAGCTAAGCCAAGACAACATCGCAGTACTCTTTTTTGTAGACGAAGGCCTGCAACGTAGCCAACAAATGTTTGCTGATTTAAATAAATACGCTGTACGCCCTAGCCCATCGCTTGGCACAATGTACGATCACCGCGATCAAGCATCTGAACTTGCTCGTTATTTAGCTTTAAATACAAAACCTTTTGCAGGGTTTACTGAATTTGAGCGCTCTACAATTGCTGTCAAAAGTAGTAAACTGTTCACCCTTAGTGGCATTAAACAAGCAAACCGCGTTTTACTTGGTAAAGGGACTAAGGAAGGCTTTAATGAAGACGAAAGACAAATTGCTGCAAAATTTTGGGAAGCACTAAATATTTATATGCCAGAATGGATACAAGTACAAAACAAACAGCTCTCTGCTGCTGAGTTTCGCCAAGAGTATATTTCGGCACATGGTATTGGATTACAAGCACTTGCACTTGTTGGTAAAAGCTTACTTAAACTTAGCGATTCAGAAAAACAAAAAAAGCTTAAGCTAATTGCCAATATCAACTGGCTTAAAAGCAATCCTGCTTGGGCCCATAGAGCAATGCAACATGGCAGGCTTTCAAAAGCTATGAGTAATATTTTCCTTACAAGCATGCAAATTAAACGTGAAATTGGCCTCCCTCTTTCGAAAGAAGATGTACAAAAAGAGAATGAATACTTAAACGCATGAAATTATTAAACCAGTACGATCTAGAAGACTACATCGAGTTTATCGAAAACGAATCGTTTGCAGGTAGCCAACTACATAACTTTGTAGCCGATACCCAACGTGTTTACATGGCTGACAAACGCCCATGGGTATTAGGTTACAGTGGCGGTAAAGATTCATCTGCCGTAATGACCCTAATTTACTTTGCATTACTTGGTTTAAAACCAGAAGATCGCCATAAGCCCGTTTTTGTAGTCGCGTCCGATACCTTGGTAGAAACACCAATGGTGGTTGATCACGTCGATAAATCACTAAAGTTGATTGAAGAAGGTGCAAAGCGCGAAGGCCTACCAATTACTTCACATAAAGTAGTGCCAAAATCGAATAATACGTTTTGGGCTAACTTACTGGGTAAAGGTTACCCTGCACCAACGCGTAACTTTCGATGGTGTACAGAGCGAATGAAAATCGACCCTGTAAGTACTTTTATTAAAGAGCGTGTAAGTGAATACGACGAAGTAATTGTTGTACTTGGCTCTCGCTCACAAGAAAGTGCATCGCGTGCGCAAGTAATTAAAAAACACAAAATCGATGGCTCTGATCTCGCTGTACATACCACCTTAAGCAACGCCTTTATTTACACGCCAATTGATACATGGAGTGTTGACGATGTATGGAAAATATTACGCCTGTGCCACTTAAAAACCGAAGAAACGCCATACGGCACTAAAAACAAATGGTTTGATAAGTACGACCTCGAATGGGAAAACCCATGGGGCGGTAAAAACCTTGTTTTATGGAACTTATACAAAGATTCATCAGGCCAAGGCGAATGCCCAATGGTTATTGATGAAACAACACCATCGTGTGGTAACTCGCGTTTTGGCTGTTGGACATGCACCGTAGTAACGCGCGACCGCGCAATGGAAAGCCTCATTCAAAACGGCGAGCAGTGGATGACACCACTACTTAAATACCGCAATATTTTATCGCGTAGTACATCGCCTAAGCTTAAAAAGAAATACCGCAACCATATTCGTCGCGATGGCCGTTTAGCCTTTAAAACCCTAAAAGAAGACAAAGAGCGCGTATTAACAGACGACTACACAACAGGCCCTTATAAATTAAAGTATCGCCAGCATGCCATGCGCTTACTGCTTAATATACAAAAGCAATTTAACGACCAAGGCCGAGATGTAGAGCTAATTACCGTTGATGAATTACACGCTGTAAGGCACGAATGGTTAAACGATCCCAACGAGCCAGATTGGGACGATACCCTACCCGGTATTGTATTTGATGCGCTAGGCATAAAGCTCGACTGGACAATAGACGACTCTAACCAATTTAGCTTAACCGAAGGTCAATTACTTAACGACATTGCACCTAAGCATGGCGTATCGCCGCAAATGGTTAAAAAGTTAATAGACGTTGAAACTCAAATGAGTGGCCTTGCTCGCCGTACGGGTATTTTTAATCGTATTGGCCGTTTAATTCAGCAGGACTGGGAAAGCGCCGAAGTTATTATTGCCTCAAATTTAGATATTCGTCAGAGCCAAATGCGCCAAAGTAACGAAGTAAGAGCGCTAGAAGACGACCTAAAACAAATTACTGCATTGCTCAAAGCTGAGGGCATAGAATGATTTTTAAAACACTGACCCTAAATAACTTTCGAGTTTTTAACGGCCAAACCACTATAGATTTAAACCCACGTAAAGAAGGCATGTTTGAGCGCCCTATTATTTTATTTGGCGGTTTAAATGGTGCAGGTAAAACTTCTATTCTTACCGCTATTCGTTTAGCATTATTAGGTAAGCGTGCGTTGGGTGCTGTAATCACTAAAAAAGATTACCTAAACTACTTAAACGAGCAAACTAATAAAACGGCTACCAAAGCTCAGCAAGATGCCGAGGGCAGTATAACGCTTAGCTTTTCGCATACACACCAAGGTAAACATAACCTTTACGAAGTAACCCGTAAATGGCAGCTTGAAGGCGATGAAAAGTTAACGCTAACTATTAACGGCGAGCAAGATACCTCATTAAACTCAGAGCAAGTACAAGCGTTTTTGCATGAGATAGTTCCGCCAGGTATTGGCGATTTATTCTTTTTTGATGGTGAAAAAATAGCAGAGCTAGCAGAGGATGATACCGGCTCTTACTTAAAAGAGGCCGTACAAAAACTGCTAGGTATCGATATTATAAACCGCCTAAGTAACGACCTTGATATTTACTTAAAAGGCCTAGGCGCAGAAACTGCCGATAAAGACACGCTCAAAAAAATTAAAGCCGCAGAAGATCAAAAACACCAAATTACCCAGCAAGTAAATGCAACAATGGATAAAGCCGATAGCATTGGTGCACAATTAACAGAGCTTAAAAACAAAATAGCCACTAAAGAGTACGAAATACAAGCCCAAGGTGGCGCATGGGCTAAAACCAAAGATCAAGAGCAAGCACAAGCCTCAGAGTTGATAGAGCTTGAAAAAGAGCTTACCGCTAAAATACGCCAAGAGCTAAGCGGCAGCTTGCCAATGGCACTTGCGCCAACAGCTATGCAAAATTTAATTGAACAACTAACCAGCGATCAAAAAATTAAGCAAGCCAAAGCATTTGGTAACGAGCTGGTACAAGCGTTACCAAATCTTGAAAGCGCGCTTAATCAAAAATTTGATGCCCAAAGCAGCGATATCATGGCAACGGTAAATAGTTATTTTGGTCAGCTGGTAAATCAAACGGCCCTTGCCGAGCCAAAGCTTGATATTTCAGACTCTGAATTTGCACTTATAAACGCGCAAGTAACAGAGGCTTCGCAATCGCAGGCGCTAATAAAAGAGCTATCAACGGCGCTTTCCCAAACGCAAAATAAATTAAGCTCACTTTCAATTAATATTGAGCGTGCGCCCGATGCTGCAGACTTACATGAGTTATATACATCACTGCGCGAACTTGAAAAGCAACGCGATGCAACAAGCAAAGAATACATAAGCGAGCTACTTAAAGCGAAAGAGTTTAAAGCTAAAGAGTTAGAGCTAGCTAAACGATTAGAGAAAGACTATGCCAAGCTGAAAAACAACCACTCAGCCGATAAAGCCGTTGAGCGTGTAGAGCTTAGCCAATATGTATTGCAAGACTTTAAACATGCCCTGACAGAGCTGCGCGTAACCCAGCTAGAAGAGCTATTTGTAAAAGCATACCGTAAGCTTGCCCGTAAAGAAGACTTAAAGCTCTCTGCTAAAATAGACCCAACCAGCTTTGACGTAAACCTCGTCGATGCCGAAGGCGTTATTATTAACCGTAAATCAATGTCGGCAGGTGAAAAGCAAATATTTGCCTTCGCTATTTTAGAAGCACTCGGCAAGCTTTCGGGTAAAGTATTGCCTGTAGTCGTTGATACGCCACTTGGCCGTTTAGATTCAAAACATCGCGATAAACTTATTAGGCACTACTTCCCAGAGGCCAGTGAGCAAGTAGTACTACTTTCAACCGACACCGAGGTAGACGAAGACTTTTACCAAGCTATTGAGTATAAAGTATCTCACGCGTTCGAGATTGAGTTTAACCAACATACTAATTGTTCAACCCTGCGAGAAGGTTACTTTTGGGCAGAGCTTGCACAGGAGGCTATATAACATGCTCCCACAAACTATGTGGCTTAATAAAGCCGTTGAAGAACAACTGCAAACCCTAAAAGGCAAAACAGGCGTTACACCAAACGTAGCCGCCCGTATCGCATTTTTTCGTTCTATTGAAAAAGGGTTTACCTTCAATAAAGAAAAAGACTACAAGCTCACTGGCAGCCTTAAACTCGATAAATTCACGTGGTTGGGTAAAACCCAAATGGTGACTGAACTATTACTTAAGCAACGTTACCCTGAGTATTCTGATAAAGAATTACAAACAGCTTGGGCAGCGCATGTAGAGGATGGGGTGAGCGATGTTAGGAATATTGATTCATTAACAAGATTTGAACGAGTTATTAATAAATAGCACCCAATATTCGCCTAAAGAGTTACCATTTTTAATCTGGTAACTCTTAATCTTTCGAATCAAAAGTTCTAATATTTTTAGCTAATTAAACTTTAATTAGTAGCCTCTAGATTCAATTAACTCCTCAAGTTTTTGCCTCTTTCTGTTATTTTCTGGCTCGTACCCTGCCAGAATTAGTAATTGTGATTCAGCAATTGCTACTTTATTAGTAATCATTGTATTGTCAACGGGGTCCCACAATATATGGTGCCAGTCATTACTTGTAATATCTAAGTTAGCTTGTAGTAATGCTCTAACCGACTCTTCCAAAGACATTTCTTTTTTATGTAGTACTAATGCAGCTTTGGCAAAGGCTCTTTGCCCAATTGGTCGGAATAACAGGTGGTTTTCTTCAGTACGATAAAAACTTGCTAGTTGAGATCTTTCAACAAATACATTTTTGAACTCCTCACAATGTTCAAGCAAAGTATTTAGAAAGTTTGAACATGTAGAAAAATGGCTTTCAAGCTCGAGGTCTGTTGGCCTAAAACTCTCAAACTCTTTTTTCACACCAATAAATAAGTCCCTAATTATTTCATGTAGTCCTACAACACTTGTTATAGTATGAGCATCCTCTGCTTTAATAGAACCTGTGCTTGTATAAGAAATGTGATCTCTCGTATCTTCAAATAGCCAGTGGGAGTCTATTAACATTCTTGTAACGATAGCAAAGCCATTATCCTCATCTAACGCTATTTCAGCCGCTTTAGAAATTCTTTTAGCTTTTTTATTTAAGGTAGTGAAAAGCCTCCGTGTTCTTTGTTTCCCTGCTTCATTTGAACCATTATGAGAAACAAAAATTACGGTCACTTCTTCATCTGAATCTGAAATACTTTCAGGACATAACTCTAAAGCTTTTTTAATGCCCGCAACCCGGTGCTGGCCATCAATTGCAAATAATTTTTCTGCACCTGAAAGCTTTAACAATCCTAACTTACCTGTAATTTTATCTCTTGACTCTTCAGGCACGTCAACTAAATCACTAGAGAAATTAACATTCAAAGGTATCCAATTTGGATCACCATCATACACTCCTACTACCAAAGCACCTAAAAAACGCTGTTCATTAGTCAGTATATAATCTGCTATTTGATCTGAGTGAGTATCAATCGCTTCTCTTTGAATCCAATCAGCTAAACCCTTTCGCTCATGTACCTCATCAGGTGCATTAATTAAGTCTTTAATGCTTAAAAATGACATTGAAGCTGAATAAAACATCCAATCTCCAACTCTAGATCTTATTGCTGGTAATAATGTAATATTGCTCATAAAAATGCCCTCTCGGCTCTTGCTGTTTCTGCATCTAACTTTTTGTTATAGTGCGGCTTAAAAGCTATGATCATTTGGTCTTCTAATTCTTCAGCATCTTCAACTGTATCTGTAGTTACATAATAGTATTTCAAGTGACTTTCCCATTGGTTGAGCATCATCCAAATGTGCGCCCTTGTATTTTTCGAGTCATAATCAGCATTCATGTCAGTAATGTACGCACCAACTCTTTCGTATAAATTGGTTGCTTTACCAACATAAAACAACCCATTAGCTGGTGAGAAATTAAACATACTAGGTTCTACAACAAATGCATACACACCTGGAGACTTAGGAATAACCCTTTTTGGGGTTGGAGGGAAGTCTACATGTGTCCAATTTAAATTTGGTTGATCAACAGCCCTTTCCCAGGATTCTGGGAAAAAAAACATTTTAACATGATGTTGATTCATATAAGCAAGATCTCTTACTTTATCTCGACTTGTTGGCATATTATCCCTTACATCTATGACTTAAATACTTCTGCTTGGTGCCATTCTAAAAAAGAGTCGTTTGGCAAATAAGCTCGATCCCTAGTTAGATTAATTTGTTTCCCCTCAAATTTATAAAATAAGTGTTCAACAACTTCACCCCCATTTAATCTATTTGAAAGCACTACTTTCAAATTACTATCGAGCCCCAAAGCACCTTTATCTAACGCTTTATGGTGTAAAGTGCACAGGGCCAAACCATTATTCACGGAACATGGTCCATTGAACTGCTTCCATTTAATATGCGCAGCTTCAAGAGCAAATAAATCGTCATTTATGCGCGCATCAAACCCACAAATGGCACATTTTCCGTTGTAGGCATTGAGCACTTCTCGTCTAAAGTTAGGGTCACGTTTTTGCACTTGTTTAAAAGTAAACTCTAAACCGAGTTGTGCTGTAATTTCAGGAACAATACTTTCAGGAAAACTTTCCGAAAGTATTGTTTCTAGTAGCTCAATAGCAAGTTGTGTATCGTTTTGTAGTAATTCATAAATTTCATCACTAAAGCCACCTGTTACTTGGTGCTTTATTAACTCAGATTTTTTAGCGTCTGTATTACTACTTCTTGGAATACACTCCTCTGCATTATCCAAACGCCATATCCCATCATTAAATAAACGCCAAAAAGGATATTCTGGGTGATAAGCCTTTCGTGAAGGGCCAAAACGCTTAAGTAAAAGATGGACGTCTCTATCAACTTCATCTTCGTAGCTAAACATTTGCCCATGACCTTGAATGTACTTTGCAATTGCATAGGCCATCATGAGTGGTTTATTAGGCGCACGTTCGTCACCCCGATTCCAACGTTTAACACCTAATATAGCTACTCGCAGTTCATTAGGCGTCATTCAATAACTCCCAAAATGCTTTATCTTTAATACGTTTAATCTGTTTTTCGCCATCAATATAAAGGCTGGTGTGCTTTTCAAGCTCGCGGATATTTTTCATCAGTAGCTCTTGTTCTGATTTATCATCTTTGTTGAATATGCCTTTAATATCTTGGGTTTTTATTTGCGCGACGCGGTGCACAATCCAGCTTAAAATATACGCTGAATAATCGTTTTCGCTGGTTTTAAAATGGGTAATATCTTGGGTCGATAAAATAACGCCCACGCCGTATTCACGGCCTTCTTTTAATATTTTGCGAAGGCTTGGGAAGTTTTGCGACATAAAGTTATCGGCTTCATCAACTAGTACTAGTTTAGTAACCTGCCTAAAGTCGCCTTGCACTTCTGGCTTACCTTGCTTTTGCATTTGCGAGTAGAACAAATCAAGAGTAAGCGCTACAACCAGGTTTTGTATTTCACCAGGGTAGCCTGCCAACTCAACTACGGTAATGCCATCTACAAGGTCGTAAAGCGACATGCACTTGCTAGTATCGTCTTCAAATATTTCAAGCTCACAGATGCTCTCAAGCGCTGCGTAAAGTGAATCTTCCGCAGGTTCGCTGTCTAAAAACAATGACCACAGATCAGCCATAGTCGGTGCAGCTTTACTCCATGTGGATTTATTCGCTTTATGAATACCAGCTAAATCGTAAGCATCACCAATTAATTTACGTAACTTAAGCTGTTGCTTAGTGCCTAAGTTAAACGCTTTGCCCATAGTCTCTGAAAAACCACGTGCAGTGTGCACAGGTAACATAGGCGTATCACCAAACAAACTAAGTGGGTTATATGGCAATTTATGTAAGTTAAACTTTTTACCATTGGTGGCATCAATAAACTTATCGTCAACGTAATCAGACTTATAATCAAAAATAAGTATACCAATTGGTTTGCCATCAACATTATTATGCTGATTACGGTAAAGCTGTGTTACCACAGACTTAGTACACTGAGTTTTACCCGTGCCCATAGTGCCGATAATACCCGAGTTAGTATTCATGAATTTAGCTGTATTGGTAGGCTCCCAGTAAACAGGTTCGTTATTTTGCATAACATGCCCAACAAGCACTTTTAATGAATCTGTTGACGTTGGCTTTGCAACAATGTTTGGTGCTGCTTCTTCGGCAACTTTAGGTAGAGACTCATCAACAGGTTTTGGTTTATCTGGGTCTATTTTTTCAATGGGCTTTATTGGTGTCACACTGCTTTTATTTACCGCTTCGCCTTCAAGAATATATTGCTCGGGTATATAGCAAAGCTCACTACTTTGAATGTTAGAAAGTAATGTTTGTAGTGGGGTGCTTATAAAGCGATTTAAGTTAGCGCTTGGTAGTATTATTTGCAGAATATCGTCATCAACGGTGTATTCTTCTTTGGCAAAGTCGGCATTTTCAAAAAATGCCATCATAAAGCCTTGCGGGTAGTCAGCTATATCAGCAACTTGGTAATCACCTTGCAACCACCATTCACGATTAATTTGTAGCTCGTTAAAGTAATCACTCTCGTAGACTTTATATAATTCAAACTTATCAACTTGCATTAATACTTGGCGAATAAACAAGCCTCGGTATAAATGCCCCGCGAGGTCGTCACGGCCAAATAAGTTTTCAACTAAGTAACGCTTAAGCTCTTTAGCTTGTTGAATGCCTTTGCCGTGTGTGCGCTTTTTACCAATTTTAACTTCAAGCGGTAGCAAGTACATGTTGCTACCTTTAAAACCAACGAATAAAACATCGTCAGATATAGCGCCGCTTTTTATATTTTGTGAATAACGCGAGAAGTCGCTATCACTCATTTTTAAACCAATATTACCCGCTACACGAAGCATTTCAGCCACACTCATTGGCACCCATGTTATATCACTTTGATGCAGCAAACAGTTTACGTATTTATAGGCACCTATTATGCTTTTTTTCTCTTTGCGGTCGTTGTCGTTACTGGTGATCATTTTTAGTAACCACTCACCATTAAACGCATTAAATTCGTCTATTAGACCTTTAATACCTTGAGAAAGCACTTGGTCGTATAAATCTCGGCGCTTGGTAACAGTTATCGCATCGTAATTTGCAGAATTAGTAAAGTTGTCTGAGTAATGAATGAGTACAGCATCTTTTTGGCCTTTAAAAAACTCAAGCGTCACTTTAGGGTCAATAATCACCGTCCATACGGAGTTTTCATAAACGCCTTCAAGCAACTCTGACAGTTGCCCCGCTACTTTTAAACCTAAGCCATTACTGGTTTCGTACTTTTGCCCGCACCACGCTGCTTTTGCTAAGCTGTTAAATTGACTGCTTAGTTTTAATGTAGCTGTACTATTAACATCGAGTTTATTTAAGCCAAAGGTTGTGAAGTACGTATTTTGCTCTTGATACGCAGTTTCGCCTGCTAATAAGCCATGACAGGCAACGCCTGTTTTTTCGGTAAGCACATCAACAGGGACTGGCTCTACTGTTGTATCGTTACGTACAAAACTAATGTGTGCATAGTTAAATGTTGGCTCTTGTGAGTTTAACTTAAACTTACTGTACGTTATGCGATTTTTAAGCATATCGGCAATAGCGTCGGCTTTGTCTTTTTCGCTACCAAGCTCAGCTAACTCTTTTAGTTCGTCGTAACTTGGCGCATCTGCAAAATCATCAAAGTAAGTACGTTGCAGCGCTTTGTCGTAAATATTTACGTGAATGCGGTTTGCTTCGTCTGGTGATTTCTTTTTTAGATAATCCACTAAACCCAAAAACAATGCTGTGTTGTTACCATTATTGATAGAGTTAATATAAACAGTTTCTTTACTGCCTTTATCAAAAAGGACATCAAACGCTTTAGTAAACTCACTCGTTTTTTGCCTTACTAATGGGCGTACATATTCAAGTGCTGCTTTTTTGTTAGAAACGAGTTTGCACCACATACGGTTCTCGGGCACAGCTTGGTTGTATGCAAAGCCATCTGTTGCATGCCATACAAACGGTAATAAACCTTCTGCATTTAAACGCTTAATTGTGGCTTTAGGTAACGTATTAAAGCTATTGTCGTTTTCATCACTCGCACTAGTAACTAGTTGGGAAAAGTATGCGAGAGTTAACGGGTGCAGCGGCGTAATGTATTCTTGCTCATCAAACTCAGCAATCCCTATATTCACTAGCATGTTTGCTTGCGGTGATAGCAGCGATTTGGTTTCTAATTTATCAACTTGCGCTAAGTAGCACTCAACAACTTTATTTGCTAAACCTAAAAACTCGGTCCCCCACGAGCAAGAACTTATGAGTGCCTTTCGCTCGTCTAGGTAATCAAATAGTGATTGATAAGCTACAAATAAATCTGGGAATGCGCTTTCAATATTGTCTAATGTAACTTCTGGCCTACCAGCAGTTTGTGTTGCAAGTATGCGCTCATCTTGTAGTTTTGCTTCCCAATTTAATAGGTTTTTACGCATACCAGTTGGGTTTAAGTCTTTCCCGTCAATAACGACCTTTTCTTTCGCGCGATTGTATAAACCATTGAAACTATCATTGTATAGACGGTTGAACAGGTTGCTATCAAGCACTAGTGGTAGGCTTAATGTATCTGACGAAACAGCGCCATCTACTTCAAAATTAAGTACATGCGCTCCACTTTGAACTGCAAAAGTTAAGCTGTCTGTTTCATTGGCAAACTGTGCAAAATCGACAACCTGTGTTTGGTCAACTAGGAAAGTTTGGTTTGATTGCGTAACTTTTGCAGGAGTTCCTTGTTCAGCAATCTGTAAAACCCCGGCATTTGTTTGCAAAGTTATAAGCTGCTTACGTGGTACGAGCAAAAAGCTATCGGCTAAATCATCAAGATAAAAAGCGCCCTGTGGAATAACTAACACTCTGTATTTAAAACGCTCTTGCGGTTTTTCGCGTTTAAAATCGACACTGAAATAAAGCGGCTTATTATTAAACGTTCCTGAAATTTCAGCAATACTGCGTTTTTGAGAGCGATTATTTACATCAAGGGTAATTTCTTCTTTAGTGTGCTGTAGTTTTAATTCATTTTTTTGAATTTTACCGCCCACAAAGCTCGCTTCAATTTTAAAGTAAGTTTTATCTGCGGGCATTTGAATGATTAAATGGCGCTCTTTTTTATTCTCGCGTGCTATAAAGTCTATATCTGTGACTATTTCACTTTCAAATGACAGTAGGTTTTCTTTATTGTCTCGGCGCTCTTTTATAATTGCGCCAAAATCAAGTTCTTCCCAATTTTGACCATCTGCAAAATGAGTATTTACAAACTTTTCGCTAAGTTCTAAATCGCCTAACTTTTCGACAAGCTCTTGCGGGTACTTTTCAACTATCTCGCTAATATTGCCGTATAACTGGTGGTTTTGTGATAAACGTTTATCTATTTGGTCTGTATCGTCCCAGCATACAATGGTGTTGTCGTTAAAAAGCCCTAATTCACTAAATTGGATAACGCCATCTTCTAACGCATCATAAAGTTCGGCAAAACCAAACATGGTTGCACCGTCTTCGATAATGAGCTTAAAGCGATGATCGAGCAGGCACTGAGACACTTTGTCAGTACCGCTTATTGACGAAATAAGCTCACTGAGTGATTTTTTTATTATAGAGGGATGCCAAACTTCACCAGCTTTACCTAAATCGCGTGCTGAATTAATGAGTGTATCTAAATAAGAGTTGTGAATAACGAGTAATGCGCAGTCTTTTAAAGGGCCGTCTTGCGCTGATACTAAATCACGTAAGTGTGAAATAAAGTTCTCGCTTAGCCCTTTTTCACTTTCACTATGTACAACAGGTATTAACGTAGTTTTACCAAAAGTAATAGCTGGCAGTGTCTGGTTTATGTCATTAGTTTTCAATTCAACGCGTGTATCTGCTTTATTCAGCATTGCCTGATAAAGCTTTAAACTATTATCACTATCTGGCGAGCGAAACTGAAAGCGACTTTCACCTTCAAAACCTTTAGTTGCCCACTGGCAAAAGTGTTCAACTAAAAAGTCTTCATATAGTTTTTTTGACATAAACTGCATCTCCGCTATCACTCATTCTTTCTACATTACCCATTCTTTCAAACAAATCTATTAAGCACTCTTCACTGCTTTTATCAAAAAATACACCGCGCTTTTGAAATTCAATTAACAACTCATGAAGCCTTAATTTTTCACTTTCACCTATACATAAATTTGTGAGCAACAGTAGGTAGTCTTGGTTCAATACTAAGAAAGATCCTGCTCGACGGCGGTTTTGTTCAAACGGCTTAATTAAAGTTTCGCGGGTGGCTTTTACAAAATTATTAAACGCTGTCTCACGCGTAGCACCTTTTTTAAACTGTTCAGTAAAAAGGTTGGCTAAATTACTAATCGCTCCACTTGGCGTCGCCGCTAGGCATTGTTGGCTAGTTAGGTTTCTATCAGTATGGAATTCGGCAGCATAATTATTTAAAGCGTCGATATCACTATCAGTGAGCTCATCAAATAATTGCCATAGAGGATTTATCGTTGTTTTTACATCTTGCAGGCTTTCATTTAGAGCTAAATATGGAAACAACGAGTAACTAGATTCTATAACTTGCTTGTGCCCGTGTAATTGCAATTTAGTGCGCTCTTTACTCGCTTTTTCACTGTCTAAAATAAAGTAGCAAGGCTTTACTTCAGGCTTTTGCGCCCAGCCTTTTATATTTAGCGACAATTGCGCCGTATACAAAAAGCCGTACAACTTTAAAAAGGCCTTAATATTTTGTAAAAAATGATCTGGATAGCTAACTAAGAATTTAAGATCTTGCTGAAATTGTGCTGACAAAAAAGGCAGGTAAGCACTATGTTGCTTGCGTATTTTTTGATTTTTATTAGTAACAAGTGGCGAGTCAAAAACCTTTTTCACTTCTTGCTCTAAAAAGTTAAGCTGTGCTTTTGGTGCATCAGTGACTTCAACATCACCCATTAAGCTATTAAATAATGACGTAAGCCGCTCATCACCCGAGTTACTTTTATCTGGGTTTAGCACTTTTAAGGCTTGCATCTCTGGGGCTATATTTAATACTTGCTCATTATCAAAATACATTTTTTCGATAACATGCCAAAACGGTTCGCCATCTAACTTATTGGTAAAATGCGTTTTACAAAGCTTTTTAAAGTCTTCGAGCGACTCAATGTTTTTTTCAAGTTTAAGACTGTGTAGAGACTTAATGAAAAAGCCAACTACCGTTTCCCAGTCATACTTATTGTTAGCGCTATTAGCTGAAACAGGGAAATAACTAGCAGCACTATTATTTTTTGGGTTTAATTGTTCTAATAATGGCATTTATTAACCCTCACTAACCATAATGTCTTCATCATCAAGTTCTAAATGATATTTACCATCTACACCTGTAATGACTATTTCTTTGGCGGCCTTTGCTTGCTGTACGATCTCTGCGGCTAACTCATCTAGCAGTATTACTGAGTTTTTGTCATGCTTATTAGGTCGATAACCATTGTTTATATTAATCAGTAGGGACAAGAGGTTAATATTAATTGGCAACTTAAACTTTTTATCTTGCAGCTTTAAATGCGCATTAAAAAATGCACTACTGTTGGTCGTAGCGTTCGAAATAGATTTAGAATCCATAGTGAGTTCTGCTGGCGCCGCAATTTGGTAATTGCCAAAATCAGACAGTAAAAAGAACTTTTTACCCAGTTTTGGTGCGTTACGGTTTATATAAGTGCGAATAGCAGCAATTAGCGTATCTCTATAAAACTCTTTTAAATTATTTTTTTGATTGCTATCGCCATTGTAAGACTTATGTAATTGATAGACTGTAAGATAACTTTTGATTAGTGACTCATTAAAGTCACCAGCAAAGCTTTTATGGTAATTGTTAGCAAAGTCGTCGTATTTAAGTAGGTAAAATAAACGCAGATACTGAGCACCAGTTTCAATATTAGTAATACCTAATTGGTTTAATACGCTTATAAATACATTAAACTCTTCATCAGGCAAACCTAGATCGAAAGCAAGAATAAACCGGTCGATTTCTTTGGTACGATGATGCGCGGGGTCAAAATTCTCAATTTTATTTGCAAGTTCGTTATCTCCACCGGCAAATAAGTTATCAAATAGATACCCATCACCTAGTAAAAGCTCATGAACAAAATCGAGTAATGCGCGCGCAGTTAAAAATTGATCCCGCATTAAACGCGCTTTGAATAGCAGATCAATAATCACTTTTTGCACAGAAGGTAAACTAAGCAACTCAAAATTAGCGATTAAACGTAAAGTTGAAGTGTCGTTTTGTTGTAGCTTTTCTTTTTCAATAAGCTGGCGAATGATGTTGTTTTCTTGCTGTGTGATTCTTTGTAATAGTTTTTTTGCAAAATCACATTCATAACCATCTTCACCTATTTCAAATTTTGGGTAATCTTCAAAGTTAATAAAAATAGCAGTGTCATCTTGAGTATTTTTATTTTTAAGATATTCACTAATTTTGCTACGTATTAATTGATTTTGACCTTCTTCAGCATAATTACCTAGCATACCAGCGTTTATGCCAACAACTAGCGGGCTGCTTGAAGCTTCAAACTCATCAAATACCTTATCTAATGTTTGAATTGCTGTGCCATGCGGGTCAAAGCTGTGAGTAGCATCTAAATGGAATTTCATCCGTGAGCCAAAATTAACTTTAGCTTTTGTTAAAAGCTCTGATTTTCCATCACCACTACTGCCACATAAAAACAAGATTTTTTTATCGTTCGCACCAAACGATGAAATAGCCTTGCTTACTGCAGTTTCGATAGGCATTTGAATATACAAATATGACTTTACATCATCCAAAATATTTTGGTTTATAGTGCTGCGCTCAGTAGATACAGCATAAGGAGATGACTTTGATAAGACGCTGAGGGCTTCTTTCAACCGCATAATTAACCTTTCCAATATTTCGCGGTTTAATAAAACCGCTCCTTGGTTTATTTTTTAAACTAACTTTGCATTAAGTTAGTATTCATATTGGAACAATCTACATGATAATAAATAAAAAATATAGGCTTTTTAGGTAGATATGCGCGATGAATCATACGACGTTGTTATTAACTCCTCTATAACGCACTTAATTAAGTACTAATTAGGTGCTTATCTCACCATTATTCCCAACACGTTGATTATAAATACATAACTTTATAAACCCAGTGATGCTATTTACATGCTTATACAAAATTTACGACTAAATTTTAAGGCTGGTTTATACTGTATGTATTGCGTCGCTAGTATGAGGGATATAATGCATAGATTAAAAAAATACGATTTGTATTTGTTAGTAGCCCTCTCTTTTGGGAGTGGGGCTTGCGAAAAAAAGTTTTTTGTCGCGTCGCACGATACCTATTGGCCGCCTTACGTTATTGATGTTGACGGCCACGCACAAGGTAAAGAAGTAACCGCGCTTTGGCTTATTTTTGCAGGGTCGCCTTATTGCGTTCAGGTTGAGTTTTTACCCAATACAGAGCGCGCATTTGTTGAACAAACTAAAGGCCGAATGGATTTAGGGTGGGCTGCAAGCTTTACTGAAAAACGCGCAGAGCATGTTTATTTTTCGGATAGTTACCGCAACGAGGTTATGTGGTTGTATCAGCATACAAGTAAACAATACAACGTTAAAAACCTGCAAGATGCGTTTGCACAAGGCTACACCGTGGCCGCCCATACGGGTAGTTATTATGGCGAGCAATTTGAGCGTTTAAAACGTATTTACCCAAAACAAATTATTTTTACTGGTGCGGCAAAAAGGCGTTTTGCTTTATTAGCTAAACAGCGGGTCGATTTTATAATTGAAGACCAATTAGTGGGCGAGTATTTTATAAGCCAGTCAAACAATATTAAGCGGGTAAATACCACAACCTATGTTAACAAAGGCTCTATTCATTTAATGCTGAGTAAAAATACCTCTACCATGCAAGATGTAGTTGAAGTTAATAAATTAATACAAAGCAGAAAAGCACAATTAGAAGAACTGTTTGAAAAATTATAACTATTTATACACTAAAAACCCTTCACAAAAGGCTGTAGTTTGAAAATATTGCTGTTTATGACTCTTTTTACTTTTAGTGCATTTAATGCCTGGGGATGCACTAAAACGTTAACGGTGGCTACCAACGAAAGTTACTGGCCACCTTCCGTAATATTAAAAAACAATACGCTGGGTGGTACTGAAATAGACGTACTTAACGCTATTTTTAAAAGCTCACCTTATTGTTTAAATTTTAGTGTGCTGCCTAACTCGTTACGTGCATTTGAAGAGCTAAAACAGGGCCGTGTTGATTTAATTTTTGCTGCTAGCAAAACTGCTGAGCGTGCAGAGTATGCTTACTTTACCTTACCTTATCGTGTTGAAAAAATGCTGCTGTACAAACATGCCGACTCGCCCAACTTACACAGTATTAACAAGCTATTTAATCAGTCACTAACTGTGGGGGTTAACAGGGGAAGTGTTTTTGGTGAAACGTTTGAGCAATTGCGCTTACAGTATGCTGAGCAGGTTGTACTTACGAGCGAGTCTAAAAAACGTTTTGATATGCTTAACAAGCAGCGTATTAATTATTTAATTGATGATTCGTTAGTGGCGCAGCACTTTACTAAACAGTACTCAAACATTATGCCGGCGGCGTTGCTTAAGCCTATAAATGTAAATAATGTGCATTTTATGCTGAGTAAAAAAACGGTAACCACTGACGATATAGCGGTTATTAATTCGTACATTTTTAATAATAAAGCAGCTATTGAGCGTATTTACCAAAACCACTAATACTTTAAATTAGCCAACCTTGCGTGCTTATTGGGTAAATTTAAGGCCTTTTGCACCGTTTGTGTGCGTTTAGCTTTGGTTATAAATTAGCTGCCTTTTACCTTTCATTAGTAGTGGCTGATCTGTATAATTCGCCAGCTAATTTACCCTATTGCTTGATGTTGTTTGCGGCCTTTTGCTGCAACGAGCTCCTGTCAGTACTAATTCTAGGATTACCTTTTTTGATCTCCACCGCAAATATTACGATGCAGTTTGGCGCAGAGCCGTTGTTTGAAAACATTTCAGCTAAATTTGGTAACGGTAACCGTTACGGTTTAATTGGCGCTAACGGCTGCGGCAAGTCGACTTTCATGAAAATTTTAAGCGGTGCACTGGTGCCTAGTGCGGGTAATGTGTCGATTACGCCAGGTTTAAAAGTAGGTAACCTAAGCCAAGACCAGTTTGCATTTGAGCAATACACGGTGGTAGATGCGGTAATTATGGGCGACGTTGAGCTTTGGAAAGTTAAGCAAGAGCGCGACCGTATTTATTCGTTACCTGAAATGAGCGAAGAAGACGGCATGAAAGTGGCCGACCTTGAAAGTGTATTTGCCGAAATGGATGGGTACACTGCCGAAAGCCGCGCTGAAGAAATACTTATAGAAGCGGGTATAGATAAAGAGTTTCATTACGGGTTAATGGCAAATGTTGCACCGGGCTGGAAACTACGTGTGCTTTTGGCGCAAGCTTTGTTTGCAAACCCAGACATACTGCTACTCGATGAGCCTACCAATAACTTGGATATTCATACTATTACGTGGCTTGCAAACGAGCTGAACAAGCGTAAATGTACGATGATTATTATTTCGCATGACCGTCACTTTTTAAACTCGGTTTGTACACACATGGCCGACATTGATTACGGCGAGCTGCGTATTTACCCGGGTAACTACGAAAAGTATTTAGAAGCTGCAGGCCTGCAACGCGAGCAACTATTAGCTGAAAACGCTAAAAAAAGTGCTGAGATTGACGAGCTACAAGACTTTGTTAACCGCTTTGGTGCTAATGCCTCTAAAGCTAAGCAAGCTAGTTCGCGTGCTAAAAAAATGGATAAAATTAAGCTTGATGAAGTGAAAGCATCGAGCCGTATGAGCCCGTCGTTAAAGTTTGACGAAGGCAAAAAAATGTACCGCCAAGCGCTTGAAGTTAACAAGCTTGGCCATGGCTTTGATGGTGAAACACTGTTTAGTGGCGGTGAGTTTTTACTAGAAGCCGGTGCAAAGCTTGCGGTAATTGGCGAAAACGGGGTGGGTAAAACTACTTTTTTACGCTGTTTAGTTAACGAGCTTAAAAGTAATGAAGGCGAAATTAAGTGGTCTGAAAATGCGAGCTTTGGTTACTGCCCGCAAGACAGCACTAAAGACTTTGATAACGATTTAACGTTATTTGATTGGATGTCGCAATGGCGTACAGCTAAGCATAACGATTTAATGGTTCGTGGTATGTTGGGCCGTTTGTTGTTTACCGCAGACGATTCAAACAAAAAAGCGCGTAACTGTTCAGGTGGTGAAAAAAACCGTTTGTTATTTGGTAAGTTAATGATGCAAGACGTGAACGTACTTGTAATGGACGAGCCAACAAACCACATGGATATGGAAGCCATTGAGGCATTAAATAATGCGCTTAAAGACTTTGAAGGAACGCTTATTTTTGTAAGCCATGACCGTGAGTTTGTGTCGTCGTTGGCTACGCGTATTATTGATATTAAAGACAAGCAGGTTATTGATTTTCAGGGTACGTTTGATGAGTACCTTGCAAGTTGTGAAGAGAAAAAAGCATAAGCCCGTTGGGTGTTTAGTTTTAAAAGGCGCTAAGTTAGCGCCTTTTTTGTGCGTGGTTAAATGCATTAGTAAGCAAGTAATAAGATCATCACCAAAAGGTGATTAACTATTGCTCGTGTTTTTTCTGTGTAGCGCGAAGCGCCTCGGTGCGCTCTGTGGTGGTAACTTGTTAAAAAACAAGAAGCTACGCTTCTAACGTGAGCAAGCTCTACGTTTACAAAAACAAACTAAACTAACCCCTTTTGCTTTTGCTACTCATTTACTCCTAATTCGCTTCTCTTTATGCAATACGCTTTTAAGGGTTATAAAGTGATTTTTTTACCACCGAGAAGTGAAGGAGAAAAGCAGGAGCAGTGACTAATTATTGCTCGGCTTTTTTCTGTGTAGCGCGAAGCGCCTCGGTGCGCTCTATGGTGGTAACTTTTTAAAAAAACAAGAAGCTACGCTTCTAACGTGAGCAAGCTCTACGTCTACAAAGCAGTGTTTAAATTAACCTGTAGACGCACAGCTTGCTGGCGTGAAAAAGCAACGCGTTTTAAAACTTGTTTTAGGTCAATTCTTATCTATGTTTATACAAAGCCAAAATATATGACTCTCCGATGCATGACTCCTCAAAATTATTAGCACATCGTTTTTCAAATAATAATGAGTTCTACTCTGTGACTATATGCTGCATAAATAGAGCATCTCTATTTAAAGAATTTGGCAATGCATATATTGCAGCAAAGGCTATTGTGGATATGCAAAATAAAGTTAATACAATTTGCTATGTTTTAATGCCTGATCATCTACATTGGTTATTTCAGCTTAAAGAGTGCTCACTAGCCAACGTAATAAAAATCTTTAAAAGTGTAACGACTGTAAAGATAAGTAAGCTAAATGGAACAACAGGCAAAATTTGGCAGCAAAATTATTTTGAACATCAGCTTCGTTCTGAAAAAGATTTAATCAATCAAGCTCGTTATATTGTTGCTAACCCACTCAGAGCAGGCGTTGCAAAAAATGTCGGACAATATCCATATTGGGATTGTATTTATTTAAGTTAAATGATTTATAAAGCTAGAAGCTACGCTAATAACGTGAGCAAGCTCTTCGTCTACAAAGCAGTGTTTAAATTAACTTGTAGACGCGCAGCTTGCTGGCGTTTAAAAGCAACGCTTTTACAAATATTGTTAAACCGCTAAGAAGCTGCGCTTTTAACGTGAGCAAGCTCTACGTCTACAAAATAAGTTAATCCTGCTTACTATGGCTTCTCTTTGTGCATCTGTTCAGCCTTGTTTTTAAAAACAAAAAAGGAGCATTGCTGCTCCTTTTTAACTGTTGCTCAGGTTTATTAAATATCAAACCTATCGGCGTTCATTACTTTTACCCATGCATTTACAAAGTCGTGAACAAAACGTTTTTTATTATCGTCTTGAGCATAAAACTCTGCCAATGCGCGTAAAATTGAGTTTGACCCAAATACTAAATCTACGCGTGTTGCGGTCCATTTAGTTGCGCCGCTTGCACGGTCCACAATATTGTAAAGGCCATTGCCGGTTGGCTCCCAGCGGTTTGCCATGTCGGTTAGGTTTACAAAAAAGTCATTGCTTAACGCGCCTACGTTATTTGTAAATACACCGTGCTGTGTGCCGCCATGGTTGGTACCCAGCATTCGCATACCGCCAATGAGCACCGACATTTCAGGAGCGGTTAAACCCATTAGTTGGCTACGCTCAAGTAATAACTCTTCAGCAGATACCACGTAATCTTTTTTCAGCCAATTTCTAAAGCCATCGTGAATCGGTTCAAGTACATCGAACGATTCGGCGTCGGTCATGTCGTCGGTTGCGTCGCCGCGCCCTGGCGCAAACGGAACGTTAACCTCTACCCCTGCATTTTTAGCGGCTTGTTCAACCGCGGCTGTGCCGCCAAGTACAATTAAATCGGCCATGCTTACAGGTGTGCTTAACTCTGCTTGCACTTTTTCAAGCGCTGATAACACGCTTGCTAAGCGCTCTGGCTCGTTACCCTGCCACTCTTTTTGTGGTGCTAAACGAATGCGTGCCCCATTTGCACCGCCTCGGTGATCAGACCCTCGGTAGGTACGTGCACTGTCCCATGCGGTGTTAATTAAATCGCTGGCACTTACACCACAATTAAGTAATGTTGCTTTTAAATCGCTGATTTGCGCATCTGTTAAGGTGTAGTCAACGCTTGGAATTGGATCTTGCCAAATTAAATCTTCACTTGGTACATCGGCACCTAAGTAACGTGCTTTTGGCCCTAGGTCGCGGTGCGTGAGTTTAAACCATGCACGTGCAAACACGTCTGAAAAGTACTCAAAGTCGTTATGAAAACGCTCAATTATTTTACGGTACGCTGGGTCCATTTTCATGGCCATGTCGGCGTCGGTCATTATTGGGTTTAAACGAATTGATGGGTCTTCTACATCGACCGGTTTGTCTTCTTCTTTAATGTTTACAGGTTCCCATTGATGAGCACCTGCCGGGCTTTTTGTCAGTTCCCATTCGTAGTTTAAAAGAAGGTCGCAGTAGCCGTTATCCCATTTTGTTGGGTGCGTGGTCCATGCGCCTTCAATGCCCGATGTCATTGTATCGCGGCCAATACCCCGTGTTTTGTGGTTGTTCCACCCCATGCCTTGCTCTGAAATATCAGCCGCTTCTGGCTCTGGGCCTAGGTTTGACTCTTTTCCGTTACCGTGTGTTTTACCTACGGTGTGGCCACCAACGGTAAGGGCTGCCGTTTCTTCGTCGTCCATTGCCATGCGGGCAAATGTTTCGCGAACTTGTGCTGCGGTTTTAAGCGGATCGGGTTTACCGTTTACTCCTTCTGGGTTTACGTAAATTAGGCCCATTTGAACAGACGCTAAGGGGTTTTCCATTGTGTCGGGTTTATCTACATTTTGGTAGCGTTCGTCGCTTGGTGCTAACCATTCTTTTTCGGCGCCCCAGTATACGTCTTTTTCTGGGTGCCATATGTCTTCACGGCCACCGGCAAACCCAAAGGTTTTTAAGCCCATTGATTCGTATGCCATGTTGCCCGCTAAAATAATGAGATCGGCCCACGAGAGTTTGTTACCGTATTTCTTTTTAATTGGCCAAAGTAGGCGACGCGCTTTGTCGAGGTTGGCGTTATCGGGCCACGAGTTTAAAGGCGCAAAACGTTGATTTGCAGTGCCACCGCCGCCACGTCCGTCAGATAAACGGTACGAGCCTGCTGAGTGCCATGCCATGCGGATCATTAAACCACCGTAGTGGCCCCAGTCGGCTGGCCACCAATCTTGGCTTTGGGTCATTAAGTTTTTTAAGTCGGTTTTTACGGCTTCTAGGTCGAGGGTTTTAAATGCTTCAGCGTAGTTAAAGTCGCTGCCGTAGGGAGAACTTTTTGTATCGTGTTGATGTAGGATGTCGAAATTAAGTGCGTTTGGCCACCAATCTGTATTTTGGCCAGCTGTTTGTGTATTGCTGCCATGCATTACCGGGCATTTTCCGGCGCTAGAGTTGCTCATTTTTCAATCCTCTTGGTGTAAAAATTACGTAAGCGATATTTAATTTGTTTAAGTAATACTATTTTTAACTAATGCAAATGTTGCTTAATCAACTACTTATATATTTATACTTATTTTGAATTACCAATATAGGCTTATTTTTTGAGCTATGCCAATGAATACACCGTATTTAAAACGATTGGCCCGATTTGTATTTTTGATTGGAACTTAAAAAACAAGCTCTGGTAAATAGAGGCTTGAGTTAGTACAGCAAACAAGTGGGTTTAATATTTTGATCTTTTTTTAAATAACGATGATCGAATTAAAAAGTAGCGGCGTAATGGTATGTGAAGGGTTTGAAAGTGGCTTTGGTTTACCATAGCGCACATAGGAATACCCCCCTTCGCCATGAAATTGTAGTTATAATGTTAAAGGTGTATTACTAAGCCCAATACACCTTTACTTTATAAACTCAGTTTATCAGTTTTATGTTAGTTGATAATAATTAGCTAACAGTAGTTAAGTTTTCCCGACCTTTGATGTTTTAGCAGTTTCAACCAGCTCACCCAGAGCTGGTTTTTTTTGCCTAAAATTTACCACTACACAATGTTTTCATAATAATAATTTATAATGCGTAGTAAACTCGCCCTCAAAACCAAACCTGCCCTAGTGAGTTTAGGTTGTGCGTGTTAATATTATTTTTGCAATTAATTATTTTATTTGGGCATGTTGATGCGTTATTACTTTTCTTTACTATGTATTTGTTTTACTTTATTTTTAGCGTCGGCTAATGCCGCTGAGCAACAAACAGAAGCCCCCTCAAAGCAACAAGAACAGCAAGCGCTCGAGCAACTTAAAGAGCCTATGTATAAACCGCTTATGGAACGCTACATTTTAGATGAGCTAAAAGCGGTTCGCCAAGACCAGCAAAAACTACGTGAAGATGTAACTAAACAAGTTACGCACGCGCAATTAGACACGGCCGACAGAGCCCTTACTTACACCACCGATACGATAAATAATGTGTTTTTTATTATTACCGCCACGGCATCTATTTTGGTGCTTGTTGGCTGGAATTCGCTTCGTGATGTTAAAAACAAAGTAGAAGATATTGTAAATACGCGCGTGAGTGTTATTACCGACGAATACGAAGACCGATTAAAAATTCTAGAAGAAAAACTGCGTGTACGTTCTGAAGAAATACTCAGTAACCAAGAACGTATTTCTATTACAAACGAGGTTCACTCGTTGTGGATGCGCGCAAATTTAGAAAGTGATTACGCTAACAAAATTGAAATTTTTGATGAAATTTTAAAACGTAAGCCTGAAGACGTTGAAGCTATTGCCTATAAGGCTGATGCGTTGCTTGAAATTAATCAAACAGCCAAAGCGATTGATTTATGTAACCAAGCAATTGATATAGATAGCGATTATGGTTATGCGTATTGGCAACGTGCGTGTGCATTTGCGCTAATACACGAGCACGCCGATGCATTGGCCGATATAAAAATGGCACTTGAGTACTCGCCTAACTTACGTAATGAGTTACTTCACGAAAGTGCATTTGCAAGCCTGCACGATAATAACAGCTTTAATACTATTGTGGCGGGCGAGTAAGTTTAGCCTGTTTATATAGTATTTAAAAAAGAGCGAAAGCTCTTTTTTTTGTGGCTGTAATAAAGTGCTGTGCTTTTAGAGTTAGGGACTAAGTAATTTAATATTTGACCTGAAATGAGAAGCTGCGCTTCTAACGTGAGCAAGCTCTACGTCTACCAAAAATATCCACACACTGGTTTTGGGCGGTTCATTTGAAGCTTATTCTGTTCTCTTTGTGCGTTATGGTTTTAGGGGTTATAAAGTAATCAACTCACCACCGAAAAGTGAAGGAGAAGACCAGGGGAAGTGACTAACCAATATTTTTAACTCTGTGTAGCGCAAAGCGCCTCGGTGCGCTCTGTGGTGGTATGTATTTTTAAGTAATAAGAAGCTACGCTTCTAACGTGAGCAAGCTCTACGTCTACAAATTAATTTAACCCAGCTTGCTTTGGCTACTCATTTACTCCTCATTTTGTTCTCTTTGTGCATCAATATTTTAAAAGCCCATTTGTTCACAAAGCAGTGCCTGAATTTAGCCTTTAGACGCGCTGTGCTTTCGTTTAATAGCAACGTTTTACTTTTGCTATAAAAGTGAATTTTTCACCACCGAGAAGTGAAGGAGAAGAACAGGAGTAGTAAATAATCAATATTTTTAACTCTGTGAAGCGCGAAGCGCCTCGGTGCGCTCTGTGGTGATAAAAGATCACTTACCCTGTCACTTTGGCTACTCATTTTCTCCTCATTTTGTTCTCTTTGTGCATACTGCTTTCAAACCCAATTTCACAAAGAGTTTAAGAGCCGCTGCGCTTTTAGAGTTAGTGAAAAAGCCCAGTATTTACAATACCTTGGCTAAATATAGCCTAAAGACGCGCTGTGCTTTCGTTTAATAGCAACGTTTTACTCATGCTATAAAAGTGATTATTTCACCACCGAAAAGTGAAGGAGAAGACCTGGAGAAGTGACTAACCAATATTTTTAACTCTGTGTAGCGCAAAGCGCCTCGGTGCGCTCTGTGGTGGTATGTATTTTTAAGTAATAAGAAGCTACGCTTCTAACGTGAGCAAGCTCTACGTCTACAAAACAAGGCTAAGATATGCCGCGCTTTTAGAAGTAGAGGCTAAGTGATTTGATAAAGGGTTACGTGAGCAGGCTTTGGTATAAAGCATACGTACTCAGTATACCTTAGCCGCTTTACTTTTGTTCGAAGTTTTAGGTGTTAACGCTTAAAGTACAAGTCGATTGCTTTGGTGAGTAACTCGTCGAGTTGCTCTTCAAAGCCATCCATATCAATTTCAAAATAGCTAAAATACTTTTTAACCTGTAATTGTGAAAGGTTACGGCTGTTTACGCTGTATTGGCGTTCGTCTTTTTGTTTATCATAACGCGGTAAAAAGACAAATTGTGCGTAGTACGGTGACTTAATATGCTTATTGGCATAACGACAAAAATCTTCAATATATTCTGCGCCTTCAGGGCCTAAACAACCAGGTTCAACTCGGTACATTAAGCGAAGTTTTTTGTCGTCAGTAATTTGCATAATAATCCTTAACGAAAAAATAATACGCGGATTATTTTTCCGTTTTTAATTTGGTAGCTCGATACAAGCTCTGAGCGTTTATCTATTACGTTTTCGTCTGTTGAACAGGTTTCTGATAGCTCATGATCTATTACTATATCGCCATGGACTATACGTTTAATAGGCGATGAGTGAATACACTTTAGCTTTTTAAACATTAACCCATAACGTGCTATTAGTTTTTCTTTTCCTTTAAATAATAGCTCATTGGGAAAAATATAAAACTCTACATCTTCATCGTAAACACGAATGAACTCTTCAATATTTCGTGCGTTGTATGCTTTTATAAGTTGTTCAACCACGGCTAGTGATTCGCGAGATTGTTTAGCTTTAGCTTGCTGCTTAGCGGTTAAGGCTTCTTTTGCTTGCGCTACGGCTTTTTCTGCCTCGGCTACGGCTGCAGCTTTTTCTATTTTATTTTTTGGTTTCACAACGGGCTTTGGTGTTTCATCGCCTAACACTTTAGTGTCGTCTGGTTTTGCTGGGTCAATAACAGGTTTTTTAAGCTCAAGGGCTTTATATTCAAGTGTGTTTACTTTTTCGTCAGCTTTTTGCTGTTCGTTAGTGGGCTCTGTGGCATAACTATTTAAAGCTAGCGTTAGGGTAAATAAAGCAAAAAAAATAGATAACGATTTCATAACTTTCCTAATAAAAACACTAAGCGTGTATTGTATTGCAACATAGCAAATTTTAACGTTTTCGGGTAGCAATTAAATGAATAACCTTGGCTTTCATTGCGTAGTTTAGCTTGAGTTTAACCCAGCTTTTAAAATAATTTTATTAAACACATAATTTTTAATGAGGGTATAAAAATGATTGCTTCACCACCAAGTAGTAAAGAAAATGCAAGGAGCCATGATTAATTGTTACTCCTGTTTTCTCAGTGTAGCGCGAAATGCCTCGGTGCGCTCTGTGGTAAATAAGTTAACCTAATTGGCTTTTTTCTTCTCATTTACTCCTCATTTGGTTCTTTTTTTGCATACTGCTTTAAAGCCCAATTTCACAAAGAGGCTAAGAGACGCTGCGCTTTTAGAGATAGTAAAAAAGCCCCGTATTTACAATGCCGTGGCTAAATATAGCCTGTAGACGTGCTTTGCTATCGTTCAATAGCAACGTATTACTTATGCTGCAAAAGTGACTATTTCACCACCGAGAAGTAAAGGAGAAGACCAGGAGTAGTGACTAATCAATATTTTTTAACTCTGTGTAGCGCGAAGCGCTTCGGTGCGCTCTGTGGTGATAATTTTATAAGTAACAAGAAGCTGTCGCTTCTAACGTGAGCAAGCTCTACGTCTACAAAAATAAACTAAACATTGCTTTAGGGCTGCTCATTTTTTCTCATTCGCTTCTCTTTGTGGATTTAGATTTAAAAGCCATTATTCACAAAACAGTGCCTGAATGTAACCTGTAGACGTACTTTGCTTTCGATTAATAGCAACGTTTTACTATGTTATTAAAGTGACTGTTTTACCACCGAGAAGTAAAGGAGAAGAACAGGAGTAGTGACTAATCAATATTTTTTAACTCTGTGTAGCGCGAAGCGCCTCGGTGCGCTCTGTGGTGATAATTTTATAAGTAACAAGAAGCTACGCTTCTAACGTGAGCACGCTCTACGTCTACAAAAATAAACTAAACATTAGTTTAGGGCTGCTCATTTTTTTCTCATTCGCTTCTCTTTGTGCATTTAGATTTAAAACCCATTTTTTCACAAAGAGTTCAAAAAGCGCTGCGTATTTAGAATTTGGTACATATTGATTTTATAATTATTAGGGCATAAAAAAAGCCGCATAAAATGCGGCTTTGGAGGTTAGTCTCACTTCACTTTGGGCGTGTCTCCAAAACTTAGTGAATACGTTACCAAGGAACTGTTTTATCGATTAGATAGACTCTAATGCAATTTTAACCATTTCGTTAAACGTGCTTTGACGTTCGTCAGCAGGTGTTGCTTCACCCGTGATCACGTGGTCACTTACGGTGAATAGTGCCATTGCGTTTGCGCCGTATTCAGCTGCAACGCCATATAAACCGGCTGTTTCCATATCTACAGCGAGTACGCCTAACTTGTCTAAATCTTTATAGAAAGTGTCGTCTGCTTGGTAGAAAGTGTCGGTTGTAAATACGTTACCTACTTTTGCTTTAATACCTAGTTCTTTTGCTGCGTTAACGCCGTTTAACAGTAGGTCAAAGTCTGCAATTGCAGAAAAATCGTAGCCACGAACACGTGCACGGTTTACGTTTGAATCTGTGCTTGCACCTTGTGCAAAAATTACGTCACGGATTTTAATGTCGGTACCAATACCGCCACATGTACCAATGCGTATAATGTTTTTTACGCCAAAGCTAACAATAAGCTCACGTGCGTATATAGACATTGATGGAATGCCCATGCCTGAACCCATAATGCTTACTGGCTTACCTTTGTAAGTACCTGTAAAGCCAAACATGTTGCGTACACCCGTTACTTGTACCGCATCATCTAAAAAGTTTTCAGCAATATATTGCGCACGTAGCGGATCGCCTGGCATTAAAACTGTTTCGGCGAAATCACCAACATTTGCATTTATATGAGGTGTACTCATTCGTTGTTTCCTTTTTATTTTGGCGCGTTTAATTGAGTTAAAAAGCTGTCGCCATATTCAAGCTCAGACAAGTTAAACCACTGTGCTAGTGTTTGACCAATATCTGCAAAACTGTTTCGTTCACCTAGCGGTGTATTATCCATACCAGGCTTATACGCTATCACAGGTACGTATTCACGTGTGTGCTCAGAACCTGGAAAGGTTGGGTCACACCCGTGGTCGGCAGTGATCATTAATACATCATCTGCATTTAACTGGTTTAGTATAGTTGGTAAATAGTCATCAAATTCTTTTAATGCTTTAGCGTAACCTACAGGATTACGGCGATGACCAAATTTTTCATCAAAATCAACTAAGTTGGTAAATATTAAACTGCGATCAGGTGCTGTTGAAATTACCTCACTGGTTTTTTCAAGCAAGTTCATAAGCCCTGGTGCTTTGTGCTTTTGGGTTATGCCTTGATGCGCGTATATGTCTGAAATTTTACCAATACTAATTACTTCGCCGCCGTCTTTTGCTAGTACATCTAACAAGGTAGGTGCAGGCGGAAGTACTGAATAGTCACGACGGTTGCCTGTTCGTGCAAAATCTTGACTATTTGAACCCAAAAATGGCCGCGCAATCACTCGTCCTATGTTCATTTCATCAAGCAGCGCCCGTGCGATTTCGCAAACTTGATAAAGCTTCTCTAGGCCGAATGACTCTTCATGCGCGGCTATTTGAAACACGCTATCAGCTGAGGTGTAACAGATTGGTTTACCTGTTTTTACGTGCTCTTCACCTAGCTGCTCTAAAATGGTGGTTCCTGATGCATGGCAATTGCCTAAAATGCCAGGAATACCGGTACGAGCTATAAACTCGTCTACAAATTCTTGTGGGAAACTTGGCTGTGTTTTTGGGAAGTAACCCCAATCAAATAACACTGGTACACCAGCCATTTCCCAATGACCTGATGGGGTGTCTTTTCCGCTAGAAAGTTCTTTAGCGTAACCCCACGCACCTTGTGGTGCTTGGCGGTCTGAAACTAAACACGTTTCGCCACCGGCGGCTTCGCAGGCGTCGACTAAACCTAATTTTGATAGATTAGGAAGTGAAAGTGCACTGCCAGTTTCGTCGTAATATGCTTTTAGTAAGTGAGCGAATGTATTGGCACCAAGATCACCAAATTTATCTGCATCTGGTGCTGCACCGATTCCTAGGCTATCTGCCATTAAGATAATTGCTCTTGCCATTTTGACCTCACTTTGTTTCTAGGTGGTTACTTTATCTGCTGAACGATTTTTCCGTACAGGACAAAAGTCCTGTTTCATAAAACCTAAACATTATAAATTTGCGTTCTTAAGCGAAGCAAAAGAGATTAATCGTGTCTTTTTTGCTATTGTGATCTACCAACAATATATCCTTCTGTGTGGGTGAGAACTTTAGTGACACGAACAACTATTATAGCTATTGCTGGCGCGTCTGCGTCGGGCAAATCTCTGTTTAGCCAAACTATATACAATGAGTTGGTTAATGAGCTTGAACCGGGCGCAATTGCCATTATTGAAGAAGATGCTTATTACAAGGATCAGTCGCATTTGCCGATGGCTCATCGTACGCAAACGAACTACGACCACCCTGATGCATTTGAACATGAGTTAATGCTTGAACATTTAACTCAACTTCGTAGTGGAAATTCAGTAGAAGTACCAACATATGATTATGCACAACATACTCGCAGCGATAAAACGCGACGTGTAGCTGCTGCAAAAATTTTGATTGTGGAAGGTATTTTATTACTGAGCGATAAAGCGCTTAATAAAGAATTTGATATTAAGGTGTTTATAGACACCCCTTTAGATATCTGCTTAATGCGTCGTATGCAACGTGATATGGAGCAGCGAGGCAGAACGTTACAATCTGTTGTTGAACAGTATCAAGCAACTGTAAGACCGATGTTTTATCAATTTATTGAGCCTTCTAAGCATAATGCAGATTTAGTTGTGACTCGAGGCGGCATGAACCGCGTTGCGATTGATATTATAAAAAGTAAAATTAAATATTTACTACAAGAATAACAACGGGAAACATTTGTATGACAACATTTATGAGCTTAGTAGGCATGTGTGTGCTGCTGGGCATTGCCTTTGCCGCGTCAACTAATCGCAAGGCAATTAATTTAAGAACCGTTGCTATAGCATTTGCAATGCAAGTTGTTATTGGTGGCTTTGTTCTGTTTTTTGACGCAGGAAAAAACGTATTAGCAAGTATGTCGGCCGCTGTTTCATCGGTTATTGGCTATGCCAACGATGGTATTGGCTTTTTGTTTGGCCCTCTGGCTTCACAAGACACACTCGGTTTTATTTTTGCAATTCAGGTTTTGCCCGTTATTGTGTTTTTCTCAGCGCTAGTTGCTGTTTTATATCACATTGGCATTATGGATTGGATTATTAAGATTTTAGGCGGTGGTTTACAAAAGCTTTTAAAAACCTCGCGCACAGAATCACTTTCAGCAACGGCAAACATTTTTGTTGGCCAAACTGAAGCACCGTTAATTGTTAAACCTTTTATAGCAACAATGACCAAGTCTGAGTTGTTTGCTGTGATGGTAGGTGGCTTAGCCACTGTAGCTGGGTCTGTAATGGCGGGTTACGTAATTATTGGTGTAGAGCTTAAGTACTTAATTGCAGCCAGCTTTATGGCGGCACCGGGTGGTTTTTTAATGGCAAAAATGATTGTGCCAGAAACCGAAACACCTAAAGATAACTTAGCTGATTTAGATTTAAACGATGACGATAAACCGGTAAATGTAATTGATGCGGCAGCATCAGGCGCTGCAAATGGCATGCATTTGGCGCTAAACGTAGGTGCAATGCTACTGGCATTTGTTGCACTGATTGCGCTTTTAAACGGTCTATTAGGTGGTGTGGGCGGATGGTTTGATCATCCAACATTAACGCTACAAGAAATTTTAGGTTATGTATTTGCTCCTGTTGCATGGTTACTCGGTGTACCGTGGGATGAGGCAATTATAGCCGGCAGCTTTATTGGTCAAAAGATAGTAGTAAACGAGTTTGTTGCTTACTTAGACTTTATAAATTATCGCGATACGTTAAGTGCGCACACACAAGCAATTGTTACGTTTGCTCTGTGTGGATTCGCTAACTTATCATCGATAGCCATTTTACTAGGTGGGTTAGGCGGTATGGCGCCTAGCAGGCGGAAGGATATCGCACGCTTAGGGCTCAGAGCAGTGTTAGCAGGATCTATGGCTAACCTTATGAGCGCAGCAATTGCTGGGTTTTTCCTCTCGCTAGCTTAGAAACTTAAGAGATGAACCGGTGTTGCAAAACAAGAAGTTAGTACTTTAAGGGGTTAAAGTGCTATCTGACTTGAACGATACTTCACCAAGGGCCGCAAGGCCCTTTTATCGTTTTAGGCGTAAATTACCTTATCCCTTTTTATCTTATCCTAACTACCACTTAATCATTATAATGCTCTATTTTAATCACTTTTTTTTGTAATTATTCTATTTTGTTCCACACTTAAGTTAGTGTTTTTAATCCAATAATGACTCGCTGTTGTGAAATACATTCTGACCCTTTTTATACTTGTTTTATCATTTTCTACTTTAGCTGAAAAACCGTTACTGGTAGTTACAGAATTAGCACCGCCTAATCAAGTTTTAATAGACGGCACTGTTCAAGGTAAAGGGACACAATACATAAGGGATATATTTAAACAGGCTGGTTTAACGCCAGACATACAAATGTACCCTTGGGCTCGCGCTTATAAAATGGCAAGCGAGGAGAAAAACACGTTTATATACAGTATTGCTCGTACAGCAGAACGTGAAAATCAATTTCAGTGGGTAGGCGAAATTGGTCGCTTTGAAATGGGGTTTGTTGGGCTATCAGACAGAACAGATATAGTAATCAATAATATTAACCAAGCAAAAAATTATAAAATAGCGATGCAACATAACGACTTTTCAACACAAACTCTCACAAAAATGGGCGTTGAGGGCGTTATAACTTCAGATATACAGCATTCTTATCAGTTACTACTAGCCAAAAAAGTAGACCTAATATTAGATGACCCGCATTACATGCTCCAATACAGTGATTACTTCAAACTTAAACCTGGCCACTTAAAGTTTATTTTTAAAATAGATGCACTAACAACGGTTGCTTATTTAGCTGCAAACAAAGATACAGATACAGTTCTTATAGAAAAAATGCAAAAAGCACATAAAGAGATAAATAAAACTAAAAAAAGCCCTTACGGTAAATAAGCAAACTTTTAATTTGTATTGTTTACCTGTGCTGTAAACCAATAACAAGTGTTGTTACCTCTTCGTATTAATTAGTACTTTAATAAGCGCTGCAAGCACTTGTTACCATCTTCGCTTATACCAACCTGCAATGCAAAACGTATCGTTATCTGCGTAAAAAACTCATTTAGAGCAGCTTTCACGCGCTTTTTCATCCTTAAAAGATCACTTAATTAAGGGAGTTGGTGTTATATGTTAAAACCGGCTATTTCGACATTTTATTGCCATTTATTCCTGCCAAAAAGTAGTGGTGTTTAGGGGGAAATAGAATCACTTAAATTGTGCTTGTGAGTAGTAGGTAGGGTTGTTACATAAGTTAGGTTTATTTTAGATACAAAAAAAGCGCCCTAGGCGCTTTTTTTTCATTTTACTTAAAAAGTAAAATTATACAGCTGTGATGTTATCAGCTTGAGGACCTTTTTGACCTTGTGAAAGAGTAAACTCTACACGTTGGCCTTCAGCTAAAGTTTTGAAACCTTCGCTTTTGATTGCTGAGAAATGTGCGAAAACGTCTGGGCCATTTTCTTGCTCGATGAAACCAAAACCTTTAGACTCGTTAAACCACTTAACTGTACCTGATACGATGTTAGACATTGTAATATCCTGATATAAAAATAAAAAATATGCTCATATGAGCGGGTGTAGCAAAAAATGAGATGGTACTTTAAAAACTTCAGGACGGTACTACAAGTATTACTTATACAACATCGAAATGGAGATTTATAGCTTACATGCTTTCTTTCTAGCTGCGGCCCACTATATAGATAACCAAATATAAGTCAAGCACTTCCTTTAATTGTTGAACAATAAATAACCACATTGTGTTTACTAGCTTAAAATTCAAATTCTAGGGCTAGTCTAAAACTATGGTTTTTTTCAGCTTGGCTAATTTCACTTATAAAACCGGCTTCCCATTTTAGCTGCTTTTGACCTTCAAACCGATATAACCCAATAAACCCTGGCCCAATCCCGATGAAATCCTCTCCTGCATACAACTCAATGGAAGGTTGAAACGCAGATAGGTATCTATACCGATATTGTACCCTGAACTGGGTTTCCCATTCGTTTTCAATATCTTTACCCCATTCGTACACTAAAAATGCATTCATGGTTAAACTCGTTTTACCAAACTCTTTTTCTATTAAAAAACCCGTCGTTGCTTCGTAGATGTCTTCATTGTGTATTTTTTCAAGTTCAAATAACGCGCCCCAATCAGCCCATAATTTACCTTGTTCTATTAATTGCCAACGCAGTTCAACTTCATATGATTCTAAACCAAAGTCACCATTGTCATCTCGCTCTCCTACAAAATAGCCTTCTACAGCCATCGTATCGTTGATTGCTCCACCACCACCAATTCGCTGTGCTAAGAGGTTGCCATTGTCGGTTTGATGAGAAACTAAACGCCATTCAAACTCGCGCTCTAGCGGCAATACATAGGGATGGTAAACCTTATCAACGACAATACCATCGGCATTCGCTTGGTTTGGAATTAACAGCATACAAAAAGCGGTTAAAAATAGTGCTGAATACAGGTTGAGTGCTTTCATACTCGTTCCTTAGATATTGAAGCTGGAATAACGTAGCAAAATATTAAAAATAACGCTGTACTTGCGATGTAGGTAAGCACCGTAGTGAGATCAGGAGTAGCCTCGTAACCAATTAGAGCGCGAAGCACTCGACCAAGCTCTGAGTGCTCACTAATCCAATGCCTTAAATCCCAAATAGGATTAGTATTTGTAATTAAGTCTATTTGACTTGCTAAATCAAGAGCAACCAGCAGCTTAGATGCACTATTTAAGGCAATTAAAATGAGTATTGGGTAATTACCAAAACGGTGCTTAACGCCACTCATAAAAAAGTACAACAACACACAAAAGCTTAAACAAATACCAGAGCCTAAGAATGTGCCTATAAATAAGCTTTCAGCTGCATCACTATTTTTCCAAAAGCTATTGAGATAAATAACATAGTGGCTTAAGTACATGACTATCGTAGTAATAATTGCAAAATTAAAAGCCGTAACACTTTGCTGTATAACAAACACGAGTACCGCAATGAATATTGCAATACACATAGCGATTTGAATGTACTCCAGCCCTTTATGATCAAACCACTGACTAGCCCACAACGCGCTGTACATATATAAAAACGACATTGCAACACCAACCATCAAACAGATCCATATATGGTGGGCGCTTTGCTTTGCAAAAACTTGTAATAGTACTAATAAAATTGCAATTGGAAGCAATTGGTTAAGGCTAACTACTAAACTAGTTATTAGCATGTTGCGCCTCTTTGTTGTTTACAATTACAACACCTGTTGCAGAATTTGGCGAAAATTCGCCAAAAAACGCATACCGCCCCTTTTTTAGAGGGCCTATATAAATAACGCTTTTTCGATGCGGATAAAGAACTTTCTCTCTATTCAAATCAAAACTATCAAATTCTTCAGGGGTGTCGTCTTGGTTTTCTATAATTAATTTAACTTTTTGGTTTTCTGGGATCGTTATTTTTGAAGGGTAAAATAAGTGATCTTTTAGTACAATCAGGTACTCTTTTGCATTAATTTCAAACGATATAAGCACTAAAAGACATAAGCATTGCTTAATTATGCACTTACCCATGTTGCTCCCCCTTGAAGGTGACACGCGCGGTTAGTCCGCCCAAAGGGCTATCTGTTAATGTTATTTGGGCTGAATATATAGCAATAATGTGTTGCACTATAGCCATGCCTAATCCAGCTCCTTGCTCTCCTGATGGATGCTGATCCCCTCCAACACGATAAAACCTATTAAATACACGCTGTTTTTGCTCATCAGTCATGCCGGAACCTGAATCGTCAATTTGCCAATAATACCCATCATTATTGACAAGCTTTATTGTAATTTTACCATTTGTAGGGGTGTATTTTATTGCGTTACTTAATAAGTTAGAAATAAGCGTAGTAAGCGTAAACTCATCGCCATTAATTTTAAAGTCATCACCCTCTAAGCTTATTGTTAGATTTTTTTCATCTATTTTGTCGTATTGATCAGATACCGCATGCTGGGTAATTACCAGTAAACATTGTTCAGTAAATTGCTTTTGCCATTGCTCTGGATGGGTACGGCCCAAGATAAGCATTTGCTCCACTATATTACCCAGTCGATTGACCCCCTGTGACATAGCCTCTAACTCTTGCTCATAATACTGATCGTTTTCCAATTTTTTTAAATTATGCACATTTATTTTTAAACTACTGAGTGGGGTTCGCAGTTCATGGGCTGCGTCTGAGGCAAAAAAGCGCTCTCTTAGGTAGGCAGTCTCTACTCGTTGAAATAGATCATTTAACCTATTTATTACGGGCTTAATCTCTTGGTCGGTAACGTGCCAGCTTATAGGGCTAAAATCATTTGCTTTACGCTCAGCAAGCTGTTTCGATAATTGTGTTAGGGGCGCCAGTGCATGCTTAATAAAAAAGCTAATAAACACGGCAAGTATTGGCACAGCCCAAAGCATGGGTAGCATCGCAGACAAAATAACGGCTTCTGCCAACTCAAAGCGTTTTGATATTGGCTCAGCTACTATCACTTTTCGGTTATTTTTTGTTAAAACAAACACTCGCATTCTCTGCCCTGCAATATTGGCAGTTTGAAAGCCCTCTTCAAAATCCATGGGCTCTATTTTTAAACTAGCAGATCCACTCAATAACGTATCTTGGTACCAAATTTGGTAAAGAAGCTGGGTATTAGCGCTATTTAACTTTATAGCTTGTGCTGTTTTGACTAAGGGCTGTTCACCCAGTACTAGCGCCACTATTTTTAACTCGTTATCGAGCAGAGTTTCACCTTCACGCATACTTTTTTGATACCCTTTTACAAGCGCAAAAAAGCAGATAAGCACCATCATCGACAGTAGTATTAAGGTAAGGCGTTTACGAATAGACACTAACGTTTTCCTACCACATACCCGATACCACGAAGAGTTTTAATAAAATCTTTTGGAAACTTTTTTCGTAAGTGGTGTATGTGAACTTCTATGGTATTAGAGCCGACCTCTTCGCCCCATTGGTAAAGTTTATTTTCGAGCTGCTGCTTTGACTGCACACGCCCTTGATTTTCCATTAATGCTTTTAATAGCATGTATTCCTTGCGAGGCAAGGTTAATGGCTCCCCACTTACACTGGCGCTGTGGGCTGATGTGTCAAGGACAACATCGCCACAGTTTAATAGGCTTGAATGGGTATGGTTTATTCGCCTACTCGCGGCCCGTAAACGTGCAAATAGTTCTGCTGGCTCAAAAGGCTTAGCTAAGTAATCATCAGCTCCCATATCGAGCCCAAGTACTTTGTCATCTATACTGCTACGTGCCGTTAAAATAACGACAGGTATTATTTTTTTTTGTTGTTTTATTTGTTTTAAAATCTGAGTACCGTCGCCATCGGGCAATCCCAAATCGAGTATGACGAGTTCTATTTCACCCCCAGATATGCATTGAAGCGCATGTTTTACTGTACCACTGTGTTCAACACTGTAGCCTTCTTGGCGCAATGAACGGATAAGTCCCTGCGCCACAAGTTGATCATCTTCTACTAACAGTAAATGCATGCTTATTATTTATCTCTTAAGTTTTTTATCTACTTTTACTTGTAATTGGCTAATGGCTTGTTGACGATATTCATCAGCTTTACGTCGGTGCTCTCGTATACCCGCTTTTTGCGCGACCTCTAACCGTGCTTTAGCTTCTTTGTATTCACGTTCACCATACAAAAATTCGCTGTACAAGTAGTTAGTATCAATACCTTGCGGATTAAATGCAAGTGCCTGTTTAAAAAGCTTTTTAGCCTTATCATCATCGCCAAAACCTATAGGCCAACCAGGTACTTTGCTATAAAGCGTGGCTAAGCTCGCATACGCAGAGCCTCCAAGTGCTGTGCCGTCAATTTCAAGTGAATGCTCTAGCGATTCTTTTGCTTGTTTTGCATATCCCAGAGCCCCGATCCCTCCTTTAGCTCCGGCAAAACTGGCTAGTACAATGCCATGCCAAATATGTGATTGTGCAGAATTTGGGTAGTTTTGCACAAATAATGTTGTTTGCTCAGTTAGATCTGTGAATGCTTTTATTTGCGCATCGTCTTCAAGTTCATAATTGGCAATTGCCCATTGTTGTTGAATGGCGAGTAAATCTTGCGATTCATCTGCTTTGGCTGATATTGATAATATACTTAACACAATTAAATATAACGCTAGAGTCATTTTATACATAACTTTATCCTCGTGTATTCGTTTATTTTTAACTTAAAAATCGTTTTATTATTGATAGTTGTTTACCAATTGCGCCATCCACAATGCTTGGAAAAGCCCCGTTAATACGCACAAATAATTTTTCTGGAAAACCAATAAAGCGTCTTTTTTTACTTGAATTAATTAACGTTAATAACTCTTTTGCTACGCGTTCAGGTGTATCCATTTTATTACCAAGCGCTTTGTTCATTGCACGGGTTTGATCATTGTTAATACTTGTATCTGTAGCTCTTGGTGCTAAATAAGTCACATTAACTCCAGAGCCATTAAGCTCACGAGAAAGGGCTTCGGTGAACCCCCGTAAACCAAATTTACTTGCACAATAAAGTGTGTGATAGGGGTATCCAATACTGCCTAACGACGATCCTACATTTACTATTATGCCTTTTGAGTTTTCTAGCTGTTGCAAAAACAATTGGCATAATTTTATGGGGACCAATAAATTGGTGCTCAATACCGAGTCTATTTGATCACAACTGGTTTGCTTCAAACCTTGCACAACATTAATGCCTGCGTTATTAACCAACAGCTTAGTACCACCGAGTTGGTTTGCTTTTATAGCTAAATTAACGCGGGTAGCTTCATCGGTTAAATCACCAATAAAAACCTCACTATTTGGGAGCGTTTTGTTTAGGGCTTCAAGGGCTGGTTTATTACGCCCCACCAACAATAATGACCAACCTTGCTCATGTAACATTTTTGCAAAAGCTTGCCCTATTCCACCCGAGGCACCGGTTAATACACATAGAGCCCCACTCATACAGATGCACTTTGCGTAGTAGTCTTAAAAAAGGGTTCACTATCTAAATCGCGAAATATATTCCCGTATAAACGGTAAAAACACTTTGCACCATGGATGATTGCTTGTTGATCGGCCTCATTGGTTATTTTGTTCATGAGGTCTTCAAAAAACTTCACATGCTCAATATCTAAGGCACCATGAGAGGTTAAATAACTAAACGCTTTTTTTGGTAAACCCACGGCGCTTGCAATATTTGATGCAGCCCCGTCGGCCAGCGCTATAGAGGTACCTTCGAGCACATGGACCATACCAAAAAAGCTCAACGGGTTTTTACGAGCAATACTGTCGTAGGCATACGACACCATTATTTCTGTTGCAAACTGTGGCTTGGAATGACGCACGCGTTCTTTATCAAAACCACAAGCGGCAATATCGTTAAGCACCCATTCTTGATGGCCAATTTCTTCTTCAATGTATTCTGCTACCGCTTCGCGTAACCATTCTTGCTCATCAGTTAAACGCGCGCCAACTGACATCATTAAAGGAACCGTGTGTTTTACATGATGATAAGCCTGCGCCAGAAAAGAGGCATATTCTTCAAGCGTTGCTTGTCCGTTAAATACACGCTGTATAATTGGCGCAGCTAATAAGTACTCACGCTCGTTTTGTGTTTGTGCTTTTAATGTATTAAAAAAATTACTCATTAATTACTTCTCCAGGTCGGTAAAATTGTTCGAAAACATGGTGGTAATGGCGACTAATTGCTTGTCGTTTTGGACGATTATTAGTTGTTAACAACCCTTGTTGAGCACTTAATGGCTTAGCTATGCAGTGCCATTTTTTTATGCGAGCGTAATCAGGTAATTGTTGGTTTACGTTATTTATAAGTAGAGTTAAGCTTTGTTTGTTTAGTGTTGAATTGACGTAAATAATGGCGGTTAAAAAGGGTTTACCTTCGCCGAAAACAACCGCTTGTAAAATGCCGCTTTGGCTTAGCAATAATGATTCAGGCCATTCAGCATTCACGTTTCGCCCCATACTGGTAATAATTAGATTTTTTATCCGCCCTTTAATAAATAATGTATTATTTTGTTGCTCAACCAAGTCCCCGGTGGCGTACCACTGGTTTTGATCGTGTGGCGGGTGATTTAAATACCCTAAAAACAGGTCTCCCTTAATATATAATTGATTGTCTGTAATCTTGGTTTGAATATGAGGAAGAACACGACCTGCACTATGGTAATTATCGTTTTTGACTGTGTTTAAGCTAACTACCGACGCTGCTTCAGATAGTCCATAACCTTGATAAACAGGTAAATTTAAACTTCTAGCTTTAACAATTATGGTTTTATCTACAATCGCCCCACCCACTGCTATAAACTTGAGTGATTTAGGCGGCTGCCAGCCTTGTTCTGCAAAAGTAACAAGGCATGTTAAAAGCTCTGGCACCAATATAAGTGTATTAGGATTTACTTTATCAATAGCGTTAATAAGTGCATTAGGTTGCGCTAACGAAGACCCTACAAAACCGAGTTCGTTCAGTGGTATTAAATGAACTTGACCGCCACTTTTCAAAGGCGCATATACACCTGCTATGTTTTCAAGAAGCACCGCCAGTGGTAATAAACATAAATGCACAGGCTGATTAATATTAATTTTATCGCACAATGATTGCGCCACTTGCATTTGACTGTGAGCAGACAAACACACCCCTTTTGGCTCACCTGTCGAGCCTGATGTAAACGTTACTTTTTGGGTCGTATCGAAGTAATTAACTGCTTTACTCACTGTTTGTGAGTATATATACAAACAATAGCAATCAAATAACATAACACTGAGCGCTGGATGCTGGTTAGGACCAGGCAGAGTATCTGTAATAAAAATAGCAGCGCCACATTGATTGATTACATACTGCGTTTGTTGCTCGCTAAAAAATGGAGCGATAGGTATAGCCACTTTATCGATTATTCGAGTTGCAAAATCTAAGGCTAGCCATGCAGGGGTGTTATCAAGCTGAAAAGCAACCACATTTCCTTTAAAAGTCTTTAAAGTATTAGCCAACGTTGTGGTTTGTTGGTCAAACTCTTTTCCACTTATTTCATGGGTTTTATTATTACTGTGTGAAACAACAATAGCTGTATTTGATTGCGTATCATATAAACTCATATTTTCACCAATGCATTCGCTAATGTATCAATTTCATGCTGGTTTTGACGTAATAAGCTATAAAGCTCTGTTGTTTTTACGATTTGTTGGTGAGCTTGCTCTAAACTCACAACACAGACAGTTGGCTGATTAGCGTAATAACTTCCCCAACTTAATGGGTTTTCTACTACAAAGCTGTTAGCAACAGCAATTTCAGTGCAGTTAACACCTAACAGTCGAAGCATAGCTCGTACTTTTTTAGTGGCGCAAAATACTAAATATTTAGCTCCAGTATGGTAAAGCGCCTCGTTAACAACAATAAAATGCCCAAGCGTTGCCTTTCGATGTGTAGAGCATAAATTACCTAGCTCAAAAATTTTACTACGCGGAGTTTGTTCTAATAAAAAGTGCTCGATGGGCTCTGCCGTGTACTGCTCAATAAATAAGGAAGAGGTAGCTTGCCTTAAACCTAACGTACATTGCCCCTCACTTGTTGTGTATTGGCAAAGTAGCGGCATAAATGATTTAAGCGTTGCATTGTAAGCCACTAAAAACCCCTCTTTTACTGCGGCCTCTAGTTCATTTCGATGCTCATCATTCACTCGAGCACTGATATAATGTGTCGGATTAGATGTGTAATTTAGTGGTAAATTTGACTGTGCTAATTGCATAAACATCGCCCGTTTAAGGAGTATGTTTATAATTTAAAGAGCGAAACTTAAAGAAAACTTAAGGAATAAAAAAGCCCCTAAATAAATTTAAGGGCTTTTAAAGTAAACCTTATTCCAGCTAAAGGTTAATTAAGGTTTAACATGTGTAAATTAACTGGGCTCTGCCACTACACAGCGGTTACGGCCATGCTCTTTAGCATGGTATAGGGCTTTGTCTGCACATTTGTATACTTGGTCTATGTTATTGCTGTGGGTTGGCCAAGTTGCAATTCCGATTGAAACGGTAATGAACCCGATTGTTTTCATTTGAGTTGTTTCCACCGTGGTGCGTAATCGTTCTGCTATTTTTAGGGCGCTTTGGCTGTCCTCATGAGGCAATACAAGTAAAAACTCCTCACCACCAATACGCGAGACAATATCCCCTTTTCGAGAGATATTTTTTATAATGTCAGCTAATATTTTAAGTGCTTCATCGCCTTTATCGTGCCCAAAAGTGTCGTTTACACGCTTAAAAAAATCGATGTCTATTTCTAAAATAGCGAACGGCGTGTTGTTAAGCATAAGCTGGCTGAGCAAACCATTTAAACTTCTGCGATTATGTGTATTTGTGAGCGGATCGGTTTGAGCATCGTGTTTTAACTGGCCGATTTGTGTATGCAATATATTTACGCCGTTAAGCATAGCGAGCTTTAGCTTTTGGCTTTCAAAGTACCACGATTTAATGCGTTTTAGTTTATCTATACTGTTTGCTTCGTCGAGCCTATTAACGCTATTAGCCAACTGTTTTAATGGCCGTGAAATAAAATGCGAAAAAACACCAATAAGTATAAAGGTGACTAGTGCCATGGGAAGTGTTCTTGCAAAGACTTCCATAATTAATGTATCTAGAGAAGCAAGCGTTGCTATTACTGGGCGCTGAGCGACAATCCCCCAATTAGCAGCTGTTACAGGTGCAAACCCTGCGAGCATTTCTACATTTTTACTATTTAATACTGTAACTTGGCCCGACTGCCCTGTTATAACCGCATTGATCACCTTGTTATTGGTAACGCTTGTTCCTATACGTTTTTTGTCTGGGTGGTATAATATTTGTTTATTCCCGTCGACCACATATATGTGCGAGCCTCCTTCATAAAAATGTTGCTCTAGAAGATCATTTAATATGTTTCTTTCTTTTAGATAGAGCGAACCGCCAACATACCCTAAGTAATTACCGTTTTTATCAAACAAGGGATGCGAAATAAAAATAATTAAATTTTTAGCCGCCGACATATACGGCATACTAATTAATGGTTTTTTTTCTTTCAAAGCTTGTGATGAGCCTGGTGAGGAAATTGATTTTCCTATAATTTCAGGCAAATAAGGAGACGTAACATGTATGATTCCATTTTTATTTATAGCAACTGAATTAAAGCTATTTGTTTGCAAATTTAAGCGTGTTACTTCTTCTTGTAATAGTGAAGCATCGTTAATGTTTTGCTCAATTTTATTTGCAGAATAGGCCAGCTGCTGTTTTGCTGACTCTAGGAAATTATCGGTTGCTGAGGCAAGTTTATTAGCATAGGCATAATTACTTTTTAATGTGTGATTTATCAATTGCTCTTTTTGTACTTGGTATGTGGAATAAAAACTACTAATAAGCGTTGCCAACGACGCAGAAAAAGCCAACAGCACAATAAGAAGACGAAGATTAAGCACAGGAAATAATTTATTCAGCAAAAGTAAACTGCCCACAGTACACTGCCATTACAGCAAGTACTTTGTTAAAAAGTATTTACAATTATACCTCGTCACTCATTAATTATCTAATATTTGAGCACATAGTGTATTTTTAATAACCAACCAAATAACCATCTATTACACTGTGACGTTATATTTCCCCGTAGTAACTAGGCTGCGCTTATTTTGCAGTTATATAAAAAAATAGATAAGCTGCTTTCACTTGTTCATTTTATTTAGCTTTGGAGTGTATTTTGCTAAATAAGTATGTTTTATCGTCAATTATTTTTATATCTGGGTGCTTAATGCCATCACTTACTACGGTTGCAAAACCGGCTCTTTCTCTTGAGCAAAAACTAGGACAAAAGTTAATACTCGACTTTCGTTATTTTTGTGAACAAGGCGCACGTGCACATTGCAGAACACCAATGACAGAGTTACCAAAACCATTGGCACAAGCAATCAGCGACTATAACATTGGTGGCGTTATATTGTTTTCAGAAAACACCCAGTCAATTGAACAAACTATTGCGCTTAATAACCAACTACAAACCGCTGCCAGTAAATCAGCAAGCAAACTGCCGCTATTTATATCAATAGATCAAGAAGGCGGCCGAGTTGCACGGCTGCCGCGTGATGTTGCAACCTCGTTTACGGGTAATATGTCTATTGGTGCAACCTATAAACAGCACGGCGTTGACTTTGCGACTAAATCAGCAACCGTTATTGCCAAGGAGCTAAGCGCACTGGGTATCAACGTCAATTATGCACCCACCATTGATGTAAATATGAACCCAGACAATCCGGTAATAAATGTACGCTCGTTTGGTGAGAACCCACAACGTGTGGGTGAGCTCGGCGCAGCACAAGTTGCTGGCTTTGAAAGTAATGGCATAATTACATCGCTCAAACATTTCCCGGGGCATGGCGATACTCACGTTGATAGCCATACAGGGCTTCCTAATGTTGGCCACTCAAAAAGTATTATTTACGAACAAGATTTAGCCCCCTTTAAACATATTATTGCCGAACAAAACCCCGGTATGATCATGACAGCGCATATACAATATCCGGCGCTTGATAGTTCAACGTTTGTCTCTGTAGAAGGCAAAACAATGGTTAAACCCGCCACTATGTCGCGCACTATCATTACCGATATTTTAAGAGGTGAGCTTAACTATAAAGGTGTGGTAGTTACCGACGCACTCGATATGGCAGGGATCAGTCAGTTTTTTTCACCCACTCAAGCGGTTATAAATACGTTTTTAGCTGGTGTTGATATTGCGCTTATGCCAATAGAAATAAGAACTCCCGATGATATAACAAAGCTTGATGAGCTTATTAAGTCGTTAGTTAACGCTGTTAAATCAAATCAATTAGATGAGCAAGAAATATCACAATCGGCTGCGCGTATTGTTTCACTTAAAAATGCATTTGAGTTATCCACTGAGTTTGATCCTATCAATGCAGTCGTTCATGCAAAAAGTATAATAGGTAACGAACAGCACAGACAAGTAGAAGCAGAGCTTGCTCTAGCAGCAATAACACAAGTAAAAAACACACAAAATACATTGCCGCTAAATTTAAATGATGGCCAACACATACATATTATTATGCCCGACACGCGCAAATGTATGGCTATGCATCAAGCAATTGAATCGGTAAGTTCATCATCTATTACTTTTAGCTGTAGCAGCTTACAAGGGTTTGACTCTGCGAAAGCAACCCTGAGCATTAAAACCGCTGATGTTGTTATAGCGGGTAACGCCACGCCGAATCAAAGTGCGGTTGAGATTGGCGGTATGGATGACTTAGCCGATAACCCAAGCTTTGCTTTAAATAACGCAGAGCAACCTAAAGCGCTTGAGTCACTGCTTGCCATGGCTAATAAATTTAATAAGCGTACTGTATTTATAAGTTTGAGAGCCCCTTACGATATCGCCAAATTTTGCGACTATGCTCACAGTGTATTGGCCTCTTATGCTTACAATATTGATGTAGACAAGCATGAGCGTGTTTCAGGCCCTGCGTTTACCGCACTCGCTAAAGTAATAGTGGGGCAAGCCACTGCCAATGGCACCTTGCCTGTTACCATTAAACCGCAAAAAGGCCATTAACATGAAACTCAATTGTGATTTAGGCGAAAGCTTTGGTTCATGGAAAATGGGCCTTGATGATCAAGTTATGCCGCATATTAATATGGCCAATATTGCTTGTGGTTTTCATGGCGGTGACCCTGATGTAATAGCAACAACATTAAAGTTAGCTAAACAAAACAACGTAATGGTAGGGGCACACCCAAGTTATCCTGATCTTCAAGGGTTTGGCCGACGCTCTATGGCGTTATCGACAAGCGAACTAACTAATTGTATTCATTATCAGATAGCGGCTCTTGAAGGCATGGCAAAAATACAGGGGCTAACTTTAAGCTATGTAAAACCACATGGTGCGCTTTATAACGATATGATGGCTAATAACGACCTATTAGCAACCGTTATATCTGCTGTCGCGAGCTACCCAAGCAGATTAAAACTGATGATTTTAGCCACCAAAAACGCTGAAAAACACGTTCAGTTAGCTAAACAGTTTAATGTTGAATTAATACTCGAAGCGTTTGCAGACAGGCAGTACACCGATGAAGGCTATTTAGTTTCTCGTAAGCTCGATGGCAGCGTGCTAAATAAGCACGCCTTATTGGCGCAGGTAAAACAGCTATTGCAAAATGGCAGTGTAACCACACGCTCAGGTAAGCAGCTTATGCTTAATGCGCACAGCCTATGTGTTCATGGCGACAATAATGATGCAATTGAACTCATCAAAGAAATAAAAGTACTTTGTGACTAAAGTTTACTAATACGTGAAAGCTGTAAACCCCCTTTACAGCTTTTATAACTCTACTAAATTAATGCAATCATAGAGTTAATTATGAGCTTCATCGCATTGTGCTGTTAATTTAATAATCCCTCACTTATAACTGTACATACGTTAACAACAGGGATTAATAATGAAACAGTTTTTAGCTCTTAGTCTTATATTAAGCGCAAGCCATTTAGCCAGCGCAAAAGACGATACACACACATTGCAACTTCAAGATATATTCGACTTAGAATACGCCAACCAAATAGATATTACCGACAACGGCAAAACCGTTTATTTTGTGCGAAACCGCATGGATATAAAAACAGACCGAAAAGTCGGAAACATTTGGTCTGTTGATTATAAAACCAAACAAATGCAGCCACTAACGTCTGGCGTGCATATGGACTACTCCCCTGTTTTATCGCCCGATGGTGAGCGCTTAGCGTTTATTTCTACCCGCGATGGTAGCAGCCAAATTTATATGAAGTGGCTTAAAACCGGTGCTATTGCCAAAATAAGTAATTTAACCAGTAGCCCTCGCGCTATTAACTGGACTCCCGATTCAAGCCAGCTTGTGTTCAGTATGTTTGTACCAAGCAAAACCGTAACACCTGTCAATTTACCAGGAAAACCTAAAGGGGCTACGTGGGCAGAGCCTGCTAAATTTATTGACGATGTATACTATAGAGCTGATGGCGGCGGCTACTCACAAAAAGGCTTTAATCAGTTATTTATACTTGATGCTAACGGCGGAAATGCTAAGCAACTTACCCGTGATGAATTTGATAGCGCTGGCGATGTCAGCTTTAGTAAAGATGGTAGCTCACTGTATTATTCAGCTAATAGGCATGAAAATAACCAGCTTAAACCCACAAATACTGAAGTATATAAGCTAAACCTTACTACATTAACCATTGAAGCCATCACTGATAGAAATGGCCCAGATCAACAGCCAAAAGTCTCGCCTGATGGTCGTTACCTTGCTTATACTGGCTACGATGACAAGCGCACTAATTACGAGAACACTCAACTTTATATTCGTGATTTAAAAACCGGTGATACCCAAAGCCTAACTAGCGATTTCGATCGCAGCGTTGGCCAAATAAAATGGAACGCAAATTCAAAAGGCCTCTATTTTAGCTATGCCGATGAAGGCCAAACCGCACTCGCCTACCAACCTCGTAGTGGTAAACGTAAGGTGATCACCGAAAAAATTGGCAGTGTGGCATTCGGCCGACCATACTCAGGCGGGGATTTTGATGTAAGCAATAACGGCGATATTGCTTTTACACTTGCCGACACTCAACGCCCTGCAGATATAGCAACTATTAAACGCGGTAAAACTGAGCGTTTAACCACGCTTAATAGCGATGCGCTGGGTGATAAACAACTGGCTAAAGTAGAAGAGATTTGGCTTAAATCAAGCCATGACCAATTACCTATACAGGGCTGGATTGCCTACCCGCCAGGATTTGATAAATCTAAAAAATACCCTCTCGTACTCGAAATTCATGGCGGGCCAGTGGCTAATTACGGCCCTCACTTTAGTGCCGAAGTTCAGCTTTTTGCAGCAAAAGGTAATGTGGTGTTATACATGAACCCGCGCGGAAGTGACTCATATGGGAAAGAGTTTGCACAAACTATTCATCATAATTACCCAAGTAATGACTTTGATGACTTAATGACTGGGGTTGATGCACTTATTGCAAAAGGATTTATTGATGAATCTAAACTATTTGTTACCGGAGGCTCTGGCGGAGGTGTACTAACTGCTTGGATTGTTGGTCACACTGACCGATTTGCTGCTGCCGTTGTTGCAAAACCCGTTATAAATTGGATCAGCTTTGTACTAACTGCTGACTTTTATCCTTTTTTTGCTGATTACTGGTTTCCAGGCAAACCTTGGGACCACATTGAGCATTATATGAAACGCTCGCCAATTAGTTATGTAGGTAATGTGACTACCCCTACAATGCTACTAACAGGTGAAGCTGACTACCGAACACCCATTTCTGAAACAGAGCAATACTACCAAGCGCTAAAACTACAAGGTGTAGACACCGCTATGGTTCGTATACCTGCTGCATCACATGGCATTACAGCGCGCCCGTCTAACTTAATGACTAAAGTGGCTTATATTCAATGGTGGTTTGATAAGCACAGTAAATAACTTTTCATTTGAGTTGATTATTAAAAGCCACTTTTTTAAAGTGGCTTTTGTATATATGCAAAGTGTAAACCCCCTTTACATTTTAATGACACATCTCATATCGGACTTAACCCATTTCTCAGTTAGTAAAATTTCGGTTTATAGCTTTTTTTATAACTTGAGTTAGTAAAAAACCGGTTTGAGTCACTGTTTATAGCCTTTCAGTTAGTAAAAATTTGTTTTGTGGAAGGTAAGCGTTGGTAAAAAATCGGTTTATAAATTAAGTTTAAGCGCTAAAAACAGCAAAAATTAACGCATTTCAATACTTTCATTGCTCTTTTAAGCCCCTTTACAGCAAAATAATACTTACAAAACACTTTAATTAAGCGGTTAGTTAAACTCTGATCTACAAATACGGTTAGCTAGTTAAATCGTGATCTGTGTATCTGTTGTTAGTAAAACTATGATCTACAATACCTAAGTAACCTGATGTAAGCTTTATTCCTCATAAAAATTCGCTTTAAATATGGCTAAAGACCTTGTTATTAAGAAAGACTTTATTGCGCATAAAAAAGGGCCTTACGGCCCTTGAGTAACACTATCTAGAAATTTTAGAACTGGTTCATGGTGTTATCTTCACCACCGGCTTTTAATGCGTTATCACCAGAGAAGTACTCTTTATGTGTATCACCAATGTTTGAACCTGCTAGGTCTTGGTGTTTAACAGAAGCCTGTTCACGACGAATTTCTTGACGTTGAACATCACGCACATAAGCAAGCATGCCTAGGTCACCAAAGTAGCCCTCTGACAAAATATCTGTGCTAAGTGCTGCTGTGTGGTAAGTAGGCAGCGTAATTAAGTGGTGGAAAATACCTGCTTCACGTGCACCATCACGTTGGAAGTTCTGTACAAGTACGTCAGCAGCAGCGGCAAGCTCTGTTGCATCCATTTCTGGCGCCATCAATGCTTTGTTGTCGCCTAAGCTTGGGTATGCGCTAAGGTCGCGGCCTTCTTCGACCCACTCTTGATAAACTTGCTCACGGAACTTAAGCGTCCAGTTAAATGAAGGTGAGTTGTTGTAAACTAGTTTAGCGTTTGGTACTTGCTCTTTAACGCGGTTTACAAGTTCAGCAATTTGTTTTACGTGCGGCTTTTCAGTTTCAATCCACAATAAATCTGCGCCCGATTGAAGGCTAGTAACACAATCAAGTACTACGCGGTCTTTCTCCGTTCCTTCACGGAACTGGTACAGACCATTTTCAAGGCGAGTTGGCTTACAAAGCTCACCGTTAATTTTCATCGCCGTATCACCCTCGTTCAAGTCTTCTACGCCATTAATAGGTGTCGTCTCTAAGAAGGCATTATACTGGCTTGCTAAATCACCTGGAGTTTGTGATACCGGTACTTTTTGAGTCAAGCTAGCACCTAATGAGTCAGTACGAGCAACAATAATACCGTTATCGATACCTAGCTCTAAAAATGCATAGCGAACCGCATTAATTTTTGCTAAAAAGTCTTCGTGAGGTACGGTTACTTTACCCGCTTGGTGACCACATTGTTTAGCATCAGATACTTGGTTTTCGATTTGAATAGCACATGCACCGGCTTCAATCATTTTTTTAGCAAGTAAGTAGGTTGCTTCTTCGTTACCAAAACCGGCATCAATATCAGCAATAATTGGAACCACGTGCGTTTCAAAGTTGTCGATTTTATCAAGCACAGCTTGAACGTCGCCGCCATTCGCTTTTGCCTCGTCTAGATCATTAAATAAGTGGTCAAGCTCACGGGCATCGGCCTGCTTTAAAAATGTGTAAATTTCTTCAATAAGCGCTGGTACAGATGTTTTTTCGTGCATACTTTGGTCTGGTAACGGACCAAACGCAGAGCGAAGTGCAGCAACCATCCAACCACTTAAGTAAACATAACTACGTTTAGTTGTTTTTTGGTGGCGTTTAATAGCCATCATCATTTGCTGGGCAGTAAATCCATGCCAACACCCTAAAGACTGTGTGTACTGGCTTGTATCTTTATCGTAAGCGGCCATATCTTCACGCATTACGTCTGCTGTGTATTGAGCAATTTCAATCCCAGTACGAAAACGATTTTGTAAACGCATGCGAGTTGCATACTCTGGGTTAATTGCCTGCCATGCATTACCTTGAGATTGGCATAAAGTAGAAAGTGTATCGGTTTCGCGTTGATATGTTGTCATAATAAAGTCCTTCGAACGGGTATATAAATAATTTATGTTGTGAGAGTGGCAACGTTGCTAGTGCTCCGTAGCGCTTAGTTCAACATTAGGCTTATTTTTCAGATTTAGTAAATTTATAGTTTTTATTACGACTATATTTTTTGTGAATATCAAAAACACACTCAACATGACTTTTTTACGTTATTGTTGCTCAAACGCACAAATACTATGGCGACCGTTTAAGGAAGGCAATTATGACCCACACTCTCACACATTCAGGACTCAGCGTAGATTTAGAGCTTGCTGACTTTGTTAAAACTCAACTACTACCTGGTACACACTTATCAGAACACCAATTTTGGCAAAGTTTTGCAAAAATTGTTCAAACACTTACGCCAATAAACAAAGCATTACTGGCCAAACGAGAACAACTGCAGCAACAAATTGATCAATACCACAATGAAAATAAAACGTGGAATAGCGAGCAATACCAACGCTTTTTAAGTGACATTGGCTACCTTGTACCAGAGCCTGCTAATTTTAAAATTGAAACACAACAGGTTGAACCCGAAATAGCTGTTACAGCAGGCCCACAGTTAGTTGTTCCAGTAAGTAACGCACGCTTTGCACTCAATGCGGCTAACGCACGCTGGGGCTCTTTATACGACGCCTTGTATGGGACTGACGTATTAAGTGAAGATGACGGAGCCGAAAAAGGCACTACCTATAACCCTGTTCGTGGCTTTAAAGTAATGGCATACGCACGCCAGTTTTTAGACAAAGCACTCCCGCTTGAAAACGGCTCGCATATAGAAAGCACTAACTATTCTGTTGTAAACGGCGCACTGGTTATTACGCTACGTGACAGCTCTCAAACCACGTTAGCTGATCCATCTCAGTTAATTGGCTACCAGGGAGAAGCACAAAATCCAAGCGTTGTATTACTTAAGAACAACGGTTTACATATAGAATTACAGATAGATCATCATCATATTATTGGCCAAGCTGATAAAGCGGGTTTAAAAGATGTGGTACTTGAAGCGGCTCTAACCACTATTATGGATTGTGAAGACTCTGTAGCCGCTGTCGATGCACAAGACAAAGTACAGGTTTATAAAAACTGGCTTGGTTTAATGCAAGGTAATCTGGTTGAATCGTTTAAAAAAGGCGATAAAGTCGTAGAGCGTACGCTGCAGAGCGACAGAACATATACCTCTATTGATGGCACCGCTATAACACTTAAGGGCCGTAGTATGATGTTTGTCAGAAACGTTGGCCATTTAATGACAAACCCAGCTATTACTGACGTTTACGGAGAGCCGGTTTTTGAAGGCATAATGGATGCAATGTTTACTGCCACAGCTGCCCTACATGACTTAAATAAAACGTCTGGTGTAAAAAATAGCAGTGCACAGAGCATTAATATTGTAAAACCTAAGATGCATGGCCCAGAAGAAGTTGCGTTTACAAGTACACTCTTTACCCATGTAGAAGAGGCATTAAACTTACCAAAAAACACCTTAAAAATGGGTATTATGGATGAAGAACGTCGTACATCTGTAAACTTAAAAGCATGCATAAATGAAGCAAAACAACGTGTTGTATTTATTAACACTGGCTTTTTAGACCGTACAGGCGACGAAATTCACACATCAATGCAAGCGGGTGTTGCGCTCCCTAAAGCCGAAATAAAACAACAGCCGTGGATCTGTGCTTACGAAGATCGCAACGTCGATATTGGCCTTGCCTGTGGATTAAGCCAAAAAGCTCAAATAGGCAAAGGTATGTGGCCTATGCCTGATAAAATGGCGCTAATGATGGAGCAAAAGTTAGCACACCCTAAATCGGGTGCTAATACAGCATGGGTGCCCTCGCCTACTGCTGCAACGCTGCATGCTATGCATTACCATGATATAAATGTTTTTAGCGAGCAAGACGCAATCGCTCAGCGTGCCATAGCGAGCCTTGACGACCTGCTTACTCCACCACTGATGCAAGACCCATCGTCACTTTCAAAAGAAGATATACAAAGTGAGCTGGAAAACAATGCGCAAGGTATTTTAGGTTACGTCGTAAGATGGATAGACCAAGGTGTAGGCTGCTCTAAAGTGCCAGATATTAACCATGTCGGACTAATGGAAGACAGAGCAACACTTAGAATTTCAAGCCAACATATGGCTAACTGGTTATTGCATGGTATATGTACACAAGAACAAATTACATCCACAATGGCAAAAATGGCTAAGGTAGTAGACGGCCAAAACGAACACGATAAAGCCTATACCCCAATGGCCAGCAGCCCTGAAACACTAAACAATAGTATTGCGTTTCAAGCTGCCCTCGCCTTAGTACTTGAAGGAACAACACAACCTAGTGGCTATACTGAACCGTTATTACATAGCTACCGTATACAGTATAAGTTACAGCAAAGTTAATACACTCCAAATGTTTAACGCTGTATCTTAATTGTTTATTTCGTGTCAAAACCAGCCCCAGGGCTGGTTTTTTATTATTTAAATTAAATAACAAGCACACCGGTATTCATATCAATGTGTATAAATACAATAAAAAGTGCACATTTTAAAATAGAAACACATAAATCAATAACCTCTATGAATACCTAACATTTCTGTAAATACAAAAAAGCGTGTTTTGTATACACAAAACACGCTTTTTAATTTTATTTGCTATAAATAAACGAAGTTAGGTTATTTTTTTATAATTGCATTGTGATAAACATTTTGTACATCATCACAGTCTTCAAGCATGTTTATAAATTTATCGAAGTTAGCAATAACCTCTTCGTCCTCAATATCAATGTTAACTTGAGGGATAAAAGTAATTTCGTCTACCTCAAAGTTAATACCTTCAAATGCGTCTTCAAGCGCTGTTTTAGCCTTAAAGTATTCTGTAGGCGGTGCAAAAACCGAAATTTTTCCATCTTCAGCCTCTACATCAGCAACGTCAACGTCTGCCATCATTAGCGCTTCTAATACAACTTCATCGTCATCGCCTGCAAAACCCAATACCGCGTAATGATCAAACATGTGCGCTACACAACCAGGCGTACCTATTTTTGAGTCAGTTTTAGTAAACGGCAAACGCACATCTTTAATTGTTCTGTTTGGGTTATCGGTTAAGCAATCAACAATTACCATACAGTTGCCAGGGCCATAACCTTCGTATCGAGCAACAGCATAGTCCTCTCCTGCTCCACCGGCTGCTTTTTCTATTGCTTTGTCGATAACATGTGCAGGAACTTGATCTTTTTTAGCTTTTTCGATTAGACGACGCAAAGTTTGGTTTACTTCAGGATCGGGTTCACCATTTTTAGCCGCAACGTAAATTTCTTTACCGTACTTTGAATTTACTTTTGTTTTTGCATTGGCTGTTTTGATCATAGAACTTTGACGAACTACAAATGCTCTGCCCATTATGTGCCTCTAATAAATACATTACTTTTTAATATTTTAACAATTCAAAGCAAGTTGGGCTAGTAAACCTTACGTGCATTTTATAGGTAATGTATACAACTGAAATTAATCAGCGGCTAATTTAACATAACTCTACTTTTTTAGCGTAGCTTTCAACTAAAGCAACTAAGTCGTAAAAATCATGCAAAACGTAATCGGCTTGATCTGCATAAGACGGCGTTTCATCTGGAGCGTATAAACATGCACGCATTTTAGCATTGTGTGCTGCCTGAATGTCGTACAAATAATCGCCCACATACAGCAGGTTATCAGCACTTATGCTCCAAAGCGTAGCAATGGCATTTAATGCACTCGGATCAGGTTTAGCGGGTGCATCACTTCGTGTAAGCACTGTACTGATAGGAAGGGGGTTATTTTTTAATTTAAGTGCAGCGGCTTTGTCAAAATTGCGCGTCACGATTGCCATCGGAATATTTCGTTCATGTAAAAGTGCAATGGCTTCACTTACGCCAGGTAGTAACGTGGCATGTTGGGCGTCTAGTAATTCATGCTGATGAACAATGTTCATTGCCTCTTCGCGCATGTAAGGAGAAGGAAGTTCCGCTATAAAGTCGAGTAAATCTTCGTTATCGGGACAGCCAATTTGGGCTTTAATAAGTGAAAAGTCGAGCTCTGACGATACTAATGTACCATCTAGATCAAAAATAACACCATGGATAGCCTCTACCTGAGTCGTCATACCAATCCTTGTTTGTGAAAATAATTAGTTAAGCTTTTTTCAAACATAAAATTCTCTGAACTTACACCCTTAAATGGGAACAGTTAATACTAATTATATTTAAATTAATAGTGCGAGGTGTACATTAACTTCAAAGCAACTACCAATGAAAAGAAGCTTAGCAGCTAGTTGTATGTTGCGCAAAACAAGGTAAATATAAACAACCTGGATTTTTACGTATCTCAATATTTTACCGATCAATTATGAACACAGCTTAAACAGCGCATTAAAATGCGCACTTAAACAAAGTGCGCATTGTGTATTAATGATGAGTTAGTTAGTCTCAAAGCGAGCTTCAAGCCAGGTATCGTCTTGAGCAAAGTTGAGGGTTTTAACCCTACCTTTGCCTTCAACATTGACCATATTTACTTGCGATGGCCACAAATCGCGCAGCGCACCGTTACTCATTTTTATCCCTTCAATTCCCTCTGGGATGGGCGCCTCTTGGTAAACCCAAAAAAACTTACCGTCAACCTGCGCGCCAACAAAGCTAAGCGGCACAACGTCACCATTTAATGTTTGCAAAGCCACATGTGACTCAACATATTTAGCAAAGCGTTGTTGATCAGTTTTATTGCTAATTATATCAATTTTACCTTTAAATAAGCTGCTAACCGCATGCTCTGTATCGTGCAAGTAAAATCGATGCATAAGCTCAACGTTGTGGGTTCTTTTGTTAAAAAGTACGGTTGTAACAGATGATTTTAATTGATGCGCCAAACTTGGCGCAGCAACTAAAAGGCAAACAACAATAAGCAGAAAACGCATTATTGCTGTTCCTCACCGTCATCTTTTTCGTCTTTTTTCTCATCGCTCTTAAGCTCTGTTTTAATATCTTGCATGATATCGCGACTCACTTTAGCTTTGCTCTTACTCTTTTTAAACACTTCAATACGTGAAGGGATAATACGACGCGGGTAGTTATTATTTTCTATATCGACATCTGCTGTTTCCCATCGCGGATCAACGCTTACTGATACAAGCGGTTTATCTTTATCTGTAACAATAAGCTTTTGCACGTTTTTATGATTACGACGCCAAATTTCAGCAGGTATATAGCGCTCTTCTTTGCTACCATCTTCGTACGTGAGCTCAAGTAAAATAGGCATTACCAAACCACCTAGGTTTGAAAATTCCATTACATAATAGTTTTGATCATCACTTAATGCGCGGTCTAGCGTTTTACGCTCCCACGGCTCAAGCCCTTTTAAAAACTTGTTGTAAGCATTACGCTCTTTATTCGTTACCGTAAAACGGTCATTTTCGTCGTAAAAATCGGTAATATCAGGGTTTTGCTCAACCCATGTTTTTTTACCTTCAGCGCGGTTACGCTCAACAAATAACGATGTTGGCTTATCGGCTTCAATATCACGTAGGCGGCTGTAGTCAATATCTGGATTTTTAGTATCTAAACGAAGTTGATACACTTTATCCAGCGAAATATCTACATGGTCTGTGGTGTAAAACCAACCACGCCAAAACCAATCTAAATCAACACCTGAAGCTTCTTCCATAGTACGGAAAAAATCAGCAGGAGTAGGGCGCTTATACTTCCAGCGTTGGGCATACTCTTTAAACGCAAAGTCGAATAAATCACGACCTAAAATCACTTCACGTAGAATGTTAAGCGCGGCAGCAGGTTTAGTATACGCATTAGGACCTAAGCGAAGTACGCTATCTGATTGCGTCATAATCGGTACCTGAACTTCAGATTTCATGTACGACACAATATCACGAGGCTCAACACCCCACGGAATTGTAGGGTCCCACTCGCGCCCAGCAACGCCATCTAAAAAGCTATTTAGGCCTTCATCCATCCACGTCCATTGACGTTCATCAGAGTTAACAATCATTGGGAAGTAAATATGACCCACTTCATGAATAACAACGCCAATTAAAAAGCGTTTCTCTGATTGAGAATAAGTGCGTGTGCCGTCATCTTGTAACTTAGTACGCGGACCGTTGAAAGTGATCATTGGGTATTCCATACCACCTACCGGACCATTTACCGATTGTGCAGTTGGGTATGGGTAATCAAACGAATACTTTGAATACACTTCCATTGTGTGTACTACTGATTCTGTAGAGTACTTTTTCCATAAGTCGCCACCCTCTTTAGGAAAAAACGACATTGCCATTACAAGTGGCTGAACATCGCCACCTTGCTGATACCCTTTTGCATCCCACATAAATTTACGTGAAGACGCCCACGCAAAGTCTCGAACATTTTCGGCTTTGAAGCGCCACGTTTTCGTTTTATCTGTGCCTTCTTTTTCGTTTTCGAGTGCTTCTTCTTCGGTCACTATAAACACTGGGCGCTTAGCCGTTTCCGATTGCTTTAAGCGTTTACGCTGTGTGCTTGTAAGTACCTTACTTGGGTTATCTAACTTACCTGTCGCCGAAACAATGTGATCAGCGGGTACTGTAATTTCTACATCGTAGTCGCCAAACTCAAGGGTAAATTCACCCGACCCTAAAAAGGCTTTGTTTGTCCAAGCTTCGTAATCTGTGTACGCTGCTAAACGCGGAAACCACTGTGCAAGTAAAAATATATCGTTGCCGTCTTTTTCAAAGTGCTCATAACCTGAACGCGCGCCTACAGCATCTTCTTCAACAATATTGAACGCAAAGTCCATGCTGAACTCAACTTCTTTACCTGGCTTTAGCGGCTCATTTAAGTCGATACGCATTAATGTATCTACAATTGTTACACGTAGTGCTTTGCCGTCTTCGTCTTTAACATTGCTAATTGCAAAGCCAAGCTCGTTATCGCTCATAAACTGCTGACGACGCAACTGCCCTAAGCTAAGTTTTGCTGGCTTTTGCGCTGGTAAGCTTTCAAGTGTGCTTTTAAATGTTTTTGTAGTTTCAGCAATTGAATCGCTTTTAAAAATATTTTGATCTAACTGTAACCATAAATATTTTAATGTATGCGGCGAGTTATTTTTATACTCAATACTTTGGCTTGCACTCAAACGACGTTTTTTTTCATCTAATTTCACGTCAATATCGTAATTTACTTTTTGTTGCCAGTAATTTTCACCCGGCTCACCCGCTGCGCTACGATACACATTTGGTGTAGGTAATGCCTCGTCTAATTGACGAAACTTATCAACGAACGACCCTTTTGTTTGTTCAACTGAAGACGCAAAAGCACCGCCCGACATTACCACTGGCAATAAAAGCGCACTTAGCGTAAGACTTATTTTTTTCATTGTTAGTCCTAAATTAATTTTGTGAGCATACTGTGTCAAATATAGTCGTTTTCTTCAATTAAATAGCGACCAAACACCCTATTTTTAGGGTGGTATTCACTGATAATTAAAACAATAAAATAAGAATAATATGTTACATATTTCAGTTCATAAGAAAGTGTAAAGGGGGTTTACAATTTACAAGCCGAATAGGGTATTAAAAAGCAAAGGTATTAACCGCACTAATAGCTTCAGGTCAAGTTCATCAAATTAGGGCGTGTTGATCTTTGATGGTTGAATTTGCAGCAGCATGTTTGGCTTTTAGGCAAGGCAGAGTCTATGTAGTGTGGTTATTCCCCATAAATAGGCGATAAC
>OLGX01000022.1_pt1 | contig 132876 bp, 112 predicted proteins | sample 1609451 | NCBI WGS metagenome assembly OLGX01 (sample SAMN05416834, study PRJEB24817) | seawater metagenome | isolation source: Sea water | place: Canada:Atlantic | collected 2013-07
TGCCTAAATTCATATGGGTGACTGGTGCATATTCACACCAATCGACGTCATTACTGGATGCGTAGCCATATTTAAATTGAGTTTAAAAATAACAACACTTGATTTTTGAATAAAAAATCAAGAAAACACAGCTGCCTGCTTGACCGGAACTTTCTAATGGGTGACCCCATTCACTTTTATGCCATTACAGCTTAAAGTACCGAAAACTGACGCAGGAATAACCTCACACTTTTCACCTGTACTCGTAACCTTAATAGCATCACCACATTGCGTTTCTTTTTTAATTAACGCAGATGCTTTATATTTTTTAGAACCACAAATTTTGACAGCTTTACGATGCCAATATGGAACTAATTGTTCAGGATCGCTGGCAGGTGCTATTACGGATAAACCATAACTTGTATTACTACCAGCAACTTCAGTTACCTGATATTCAATATCAATGTTTGCAAAGCTACTCCAGCTAGTAATTAAAGCTAGTAGAAATAGAGCAATAGTTAGCGATTTCATCATTGGCATATAACTTTTAAATAAGGGGCGATAACGCGTAGGGCATAATAGCGAAGCGGCCCTGCGTGTTAGCGTCCCAACGAGCGACAGCGAGTGACTTCATTTTTTTGTTATACACCTTATTCCCCGTACCCGTCTATCGGTGAGACTGTAGATGGATTTTCAAATTCTACTGGTTCTAATAGATTTAAGTTTTTTGTGTTTACGAATACCACAAAAGTAGCAATTTCGCCTTTGTATGAATATGGATAGAAAACAGTACCTTTAGGCATTAAACCGCTATCGTTTTCGGTAGATTGAAGTTTAAGATTTGAATTAAGTTGGAAAGCACCTTGATTAAGAAAGCTGTAGTGGTTCCAGAAAACGCCTGCTGTGAAAGAGAGGATTATTAAGACGATAATTCCTATGTACTTCAAGTGATAAACTCCATTTTCAAGAAGGTGTATAACGCCCTAATAATGGGCAAAAAATTGTTGGCTAAAATGTTGAGGAACGAAAACAGCCAACTGTTTTTTGTCCTTATTAATTAGCTTGTTAGGTTTCGGTTACACCTAGCTATTTGATTTACCGATATTAAGCTCTAGGTTATCAGGCTTAATCAATACATTTGGCAATTCAATTTCATCTAGATGTTTGTGGTAGCCATCTACATCACAATTAGCTACCTCAATTAATTTTGAAGCTAAAGCCAACAAGCCGCCTTTGTCACCTGACAAGTACACCGTGTTGTTATTAACATCTAGCTCAATGCTACCAGTATGTTCTTTTTCGCTAAACGGAATACCGTTTTTATTAATAACAAATTTGTGGGCAAACTCTACTTCTTTCATTAGAAACCTAACAATTTAATATCGACCCATTGGGTCGTTTTTCTACCGAGCCGCGGGTCATTTTTATCATTATACCAGTTCTATCACACTAACTAACTTGTTGCTACAGATAAACTTTTAATCAGTATAGAAATTATGAAAAGGGTAAAAACGACCAAATGGGTCGTTTCCTGAATATAGGAGAAACACATAGCAACTGGATATAAAATCAGTGTTGAAAAATAATTTTCTAATGACCGCTATTCGCTCCAAGCCGAACTTCGTTAAAGTGCCAATTGCGGACACTCATAATCATGGTCACTTGTTATGCGGCAGTACTTAAATGCTCAATATTCTGCTTACTAACTAAAGCCCAAAATGTATTACAAACATTATAAAAACGGTACAAAGGATATAGCAGTAACAATAAAAAAGTAATTAAATCACCAAAATCTCTATTATCGTAGTAAAGATCAGATGGATTCTTTAGTGTGGGTAAAGAATCTTCTATTTTATTTGCCTCAGTTTTCAATTCATCTTTAGATAAATTCACCACCGCTTTCTTTGAGTCGAAACGATAAATGAAATACTCATCAGACTCAGTTGAACCATATAGAGCCTTATTACTAATACCTACCAACACAATATTACTGAGGATTGCTTCACCGCCTTCTCGAGTAGGCCATAAATACCATTTATCAGAAATATCTATGGCTCCCATAGTGAGTCCATCATTTATAGGAAGCGACCAATAATCTGTTAGAGGAGGATCTACATCTCTAACGAACTCACAAACTAGAACATTAGCAATAAATGCCAGCAAAAAGTAAGGCGCTAACTTTAATGGGAACCAAAAAAGTTGGTTAACTGAAATATCAGTCTTTTTCTTTAACAGCATAATTAACCTAGCAATTAACATCAGTGCGAGCCCAATAATGCTTGCGAGTAAGAAATAAAGAATCCCTACTATGGTTAATTGAAAAAGAGGCCCCAAATTATACTCCTAGCCTAAATGCCACATAACGAGACCGTAGAATAACTCCAACAGCCAAATTCAATTAAAAAACGAGCTCTTGTAATTAACTCTAAGCTCTTTTAAAGCATTAGGTAATGCATTTGGAACTCATAAAACAGGCCGATTTTCTTTAAAAAGGGTAATTCTACAGCCTCAACGCCTGCCAGCACAGGCAAAAAATTGCGGAGCGTTTTTTTGTCCTGTGGCTGCTTTTGTTAGTTTTCTATTACTGATACCAACTTACCGTCTATTGAAAGGCTACCGTCTCGAATCAAAACGTCACCTGACCAAATTGAACCATAAAACCTATTATCAAAGTACAGTTCTTTCTTGTACTTACCTATAACTTCAAGCTCATGCTGATTTGATTTGGTTCCAAATATAATGGTATGTCTCAACGGCGACGGTGATGATTTACCAACCGTAGATATTGGCATTAAATCTGGAGCATAAGGTTCGATAATTTTAATTGTAAGCCCCGGATGAGTGACGTTATATTCAACCCAGTCATCGCTAATTCTTTTTCCAGTATCCGCACCAGTGACACCTAAAATACCAGCGCACCCAGTAATGAGTAATACAATACTGACAGTGACTAATTTACTTAAAGTGTTCATCTACTCTCCATTGAAAACTAACATTTTAATAGTGCGCTCATCGCGCATATTTCTGCCGACGCTACGTTCATTTTTCTACATTATATAGTTTTAACAAATTACCTAAGGTATTACTATCACTAAGTTTTCTAACTATTTTAGGTAAAGTTAAATTAACCAATATGCGCGCGTCGCTCATTTTCATGAATGGATGCGCAAAGCGCAGTTTGACCAATCAATTATCTACGATATTTAGCCAATCTCAACGGCAGTTTCTCGCTCTAAGCTGACTAATAGCTACATGTAATTTGCAGCTCAATACTTTAAATAAGTCGAGGGTCAAGTCTTGACTTCAGACACTTAGACTTTTGACTAACTATTTCTCGCTCATCACAAAGCCAATGAGGGTCAAACCTTGACTTCAGACATTAAGAATTTTGACTAACTATTTCTCTCATAGCAGCCCTTGATAACCATTCTAACATGATCAAATTTTAAAGCTTTGCCTTAAAATAGGCCCCCCTGTCGATGGAACCTATCGCTTATTCAAAGCACTTAATTTAGTGAACCTGAACCGCCCCACCACAACGCTTATTTACTTTTATGTCGGTTCAACTGCTAATAATGTCGATTCAGATAGCTATTAATGATGCAGGTTATAAAACTCGCTAAATTTCTTACCAACAAAACGCCAAACACCTATTTTTTTGATAAGGAATACAGTCATGAACATTATTACAAAAACAGTTATAGCACTAAGTTTAGCAGGCCACTTTAGCGCGCATGCCATTGACTTGAGAGTCGATAACATTCGTTTATACCAAAGTAATTCGCAAAGCTTTTCTGCGCCGAGTTCGCTTTATATTGATGACGGTAAAATTGTAAACATTACTAAAGCGACCGACCCACTACAAAACGCCGACAATACTATTAATGCCAACAACCAATATGCAATACCCGGTTTAATTGATTTACATGTACATTTGGGCTCATCGGGCAGTAACTTTTCTGAGTTTCAGTATTTGCCGGTTAAGTCGCACTTTAATTCTAATTTGTATTTAGGCGTAACTAACATTGTTGATTTGTTTTCGTTTGAACAAACTCTAAACGAGGCCGCACAATTAAAAGCAGCCCAACTAACCCCTAACCTTTTCTATGCAGGTACATTGTTTACCAACCCTGGCGGGCATGGCACGCAGTTTGGTGGCCAAGCATACGAAATTGCAAAAGATGAAGACATAGCAGCGCTGTGGCAAAAACATATAAGCACTAATCCACATGTAACTAAAGCGGTTATAGAAACGTTTGGCGGTGTAGGTAAATCGTTAACTGATAGCCAACTGGCGGAGCTAGGTAAGCGCTCACAAGCCGCTAATTTACCGTATTTTGTGCATGTTTCTACACTAAATGATGGTAAACGCGCTATTAAGGCCGGTGCAACAGCTTTAGCCCATGGTATTAATAGCGAAGCGATTGACGATGAGTTTATTACGCTAATGAAACAGCATAATGTAACCTACATTCCTACGCTTGCGGTTTACCATAACCACAGCGATGAAAAGCATAACCATACTATTAGCTCACAAAGCGCGTTACTAAAAACCATTCCCGAAAAGCTTCAAGGGTGTTTGTTTGAAAACGTGCCTGCACCTTCAAAATGGAAAGAGCACGCGTGGGATGAGCGTAAAACCGCTTATGCAAATATACAAAAGCTACATAAATCTAATGTCACTATTGGCACAGGCTCTGATGCCGGCAACCCTTACACGCTGCACGGTACTGGGTTACACAACGAGTTAGATGCACTTAAAAAAGCGGGCTTAACAAATGGTGAAATAATTAATGCGGCCACTGTTAACGGCGCAAAGGCTATTTATAAAGCCAATAGTATTGGCAAGCTTGCTAAAGGCTTTGAAGCAAGCTTTGTGCTGCTAAAGCAAAACCCGCTTGATGATATAAACCATATTCACACTATCTCAGAGGTTTATAAAACAGGGTTACAAGTAGACCGCCCAGCACTTATTACTCAAAACAAAGCCATAAAGCCACAAGGCCCCGCTTGTAATGAAGTAATAAAAAGCAGCCAAGCGCAGCATGTTATTGATGATTTTATCGGTGATACACTATGGCAAGCCTTGAGCGATTCGGTAATGGGTGGGCAGTCTGTTGCAGTGCTTACCACAAATAAAAACAGCGTAACTATTGATACAACCATTACAAAGCCTACCAGCTTTGGCGCGTGGGCAGGCGCTGAAATTAAATTTACATCGCCGGCTGATGCCTCTGCATTTAAAGGCATTCGGTTAACCTATAAAGGCTCAACTACACCTTTTGCTATGTCTGTTTATCATAGTGATGTAAAAGATTGGGATCACTTTAGTGTACTTTTAAAACCGCGCGATGAGTGGACAACGCTTGATATTCCTTTTTCCACTTTTAAACAATTTGGCTTTGGTAGCCCGGTTACCTGGTCGGCGACTGAATTAACAGGGGTTAACTTAATGTGGCGTAAAATGCCAGGCGCAAGCAACGAGCCATTAAAAAATACACTACAAATCAAAGAACTAACTTACTTTTAAATAAGTAACAGTCAAAATACAAAATCTTTGGGTTTTGACTGTTTTTTGTTATGGTTTAATCACTTACAAAAAGAAGCACCTATTATGCTCAAACATCCTTTTTATAAATACAGCTTTTTTATTCTACTTATTGTAGATATTGCTTATGCCCTTGGGCTAATAATTGCTAACTCTGCGCCCTTAACAGGCGGCAGTGCACTTGCTGCTACCGTGTGGTTTGTTACTTTTTACTGGGTGCCGGTATGGAGTGCGGCAGCGGTTATTTTTTACTTGCGCAATAAGCACATTAATAAAATAGCACTTGAATGGTTAATTGCCGTTGTATTTATGGCCCTCGGTAATGTGCTTACCGATATAATACTCACACTGCTTTTTGATGGGCATAAATCAATGGGGGTTTTTGTTGTATTTAACGGCTTACTTTGGGGCTCGTGTATTTACTTTACCAGTATTTTTATTGAAAACAAAAAACGCGCAACAGCCGAAAAACACGCACTTAAACAAGCCCAACTTGCTACATTACGGTATCAGCTAAACCCACATTTTATGTTTAATAGCTTAAATACAATTTCGGCTTATATTCATACAAACCCCGATTTAGCCGATGAAGTACTGCATGAACTTGCTGATATTTTAAGGTACTCGCTTGATACTGCCGAGCAACAGCAAATACCTTTACAGCAAGAGCTTACCATAATTGAAAAGTACCTAAATATTGAAAAAGCACGTTTTGGCGATAAGCTACAGGTTAATTACCACATTCCCAATACGCTTAAAAATATATCGCTACCACCGCTACTTATTCAGCCCATAATTGAAAATGCCATTAAACATAACGCTAAACAAACATCGTTAATACTTAATATAACGTTAAGTGAGCTACCTAACGGCGTTAAAATACAAATTAGCGATAATGGTAAAGGGTTTTCGAGCGAGGTAATAAAACACGGGCATGGCAGTGGTATAGGGATGAAAAACATACTAAAACGCGTTAAACAACTTGGCAAAAGTAAGGTACTACTGAGCAACAATAATGGTGCAGTGGTTACGTTGGAGCTAACACTATGAACAATAAAAACCAGCCAAATACAGCCGCTAAAATGCGCGTATTATTTGCCGATGACGAGCTTCCCGCTCGCGAAAAATTAAGCCATCAATTAAGCTTAATGGAGCATGTTGATGTAGTGGGTATGGCTACAAATGGCAAAGAGGCCATAACATTAATAAATGAGTTGACTCCTGATGTGGTATTGCTTGATATTCAAATGCCTGAAATTAATGGCTTAGAACTCATTGATTTACTTAACTACCAACCCATTATTATTTACACAACCGCGTATGACCAATTTGCGATTGAAGCATTCGAGAACGCCTCAACTGATTACTTACTTAAACCTTTTCCTATTGCTCGATTAAAAAAAGCACTCGCTAAAGCGCAGCAGCAACTTGAGCAACAGCGTGCCCACTGCCAAGTTAACAGCCCAGAACACGAGCAAACCTTTGCATTAACTGAAAACACATTAAATAAGCTAATTAGTAAAAACGGTGAGCGTATATTTTTACTCTCCCCGGCTGACATTAAATTTATTAAATCGGAACAAGGTAATAGTTTGGCGTGGAATGGCGACACATTTCATCATTTAAGCGATACGCTCGATCAGCTTGAGCATGCCTTAGTAGCAAAAAACTTTGTACGAATTCATCGAAGTTATTTGGTTAACGTTGACCACATTAAAGAAATACAGCGTTGGTTTAATGGCAAATTAATGGTGATTGTAAACGACGATGTAAAATCAGAGCTTAGCACCAGCAGAGCCGGTGCCGATAAACTAAAGCAATTACTACACATTTAGATTTTCTAAAAATGTGTTACTGATCATTGCTCGAATACACACTTAAAATAGGAAACTTATATTCCGCAAACGAAACGGTAACTGATTGCGTTTCGTTACCCTTAAAACTGAGTGTAAACGCCAATGGAGCTAATCGTGTACCATCTGCAAATAAAGCGAGTAAGTGATCTTCGTTAAGCTCTCTATTTCCCGATGATACATTAGTTAATGTGATAACTGCCCAACGTTCGCCTTCGTTATTACTCATTAATATGTAATTTAACACCTCAAAGTCACCTTTTTTTGGTGTGATATTAGCATCGTTTGGAAATGCTAAATGCAAGCTATTGGGTATTGCTCTGTCTACGTTTATTACTTTTTCACTATTTGCCAATGCCGAGAACGACAGTAAAACCAACATTAAAATCCATATTTTAGCCATATTTGTATTCTCCAATTAACATGCGATTTGTGCATGCAAGCGTAAAATATACTCTCAGTATTTACCTATTATGTAAACATACAAAAACTTTATTACTATAATAAGCTCTCATTCACAGTGGTAATTGTAATATTAAGGCTTTGCAGTTCGTCTACTAAATAGGCTAATTAATACAGGGTTATTACACAGGAGTATATATTACATGGCAACCACACCTAAAAAGTCACATGAGGTTAGTAAAACACAGTCGGCTTTATTAAACCCAGAGCACAGCATTCAAGTAAGAGGCGCGCGTGTTCATAACTTAAAAGATGTGGATGTAAACCTGCCTCGTAATTCACTTGTAGTATTTACCGGTATATCGGGCTCGGGTAAATCATCGCTCGCTTTTGGAACATTATTTGCCGAATCGCAGCATCGTTATCTTGATTCGGTATCCCCTTATGCACGCAGATTAATCGATCAGGTAGACGAACCTGATGTAGATTCTATTGAAGGACTGCCACCAGCAATAGCAATGCAACAACAGCGTGGTGCACCCTCTGTACGCTCATCGGTGGGCAGTGTAACCACTATTTCTAACGCGCTGCGAATGCTTTACTCACGCGCAGGCGAATACCCCAAAGGACAAGGTATACTGTACGCCGATGCGTTTTCGCCCAATACGCCACAAGGCGCCTGCCCAGAGTGCCACGGTATTGGCCGTGTATTTAACGTAACCGAAGAGCTGCTAGTACCCGATCCCACTAAATCAATTAAAGAGCGCGCTATTGCAGCATGGCCGCCGGCTTGGCAAGGTAAAAACTTAAGCCGAATACTGACCTCGTTAGGTTACGATATTGATAAACCTTGGAATACTCTGCCTAAAAAAGCCCGTGATTGGATTTTATTTACCGACGAAACACCCACAGTGCCCGTGTTTCCTGAGTACACACTTGAGCAAACACAAGCGGCAATTAAGAATGAAGAAAGCCCTAGCTACATGGGTACATTTATAAGTGCTAAACGCTTTGTTTTACAATCGTTTTCGAGCACTCAAAGCCCACGTACTAAAAAGCGCGTATCGCAGTATATGCAAATATCACAGTGCCCGCAGTGCGAAGGAAAAAAGCTTAAAAAAGAGTCGTTATCGATTAAAGTAGCGGGCCTTGATATAGGCGAAATTTCGCAGCTAACGCTCAATGGGTTGGCAGATAAATTAAGGTTTACCGCTAGTAACCCCGCTAAAAGCAATGCTGCAAATCCCGAAAAAACCATAGTTGCAAAGCGTATAGCAGGCGACATTCTTAAACGCGTTGAAGCACTCACCAAACTTGGTTTAGGGTATTTATCGCTTGAACGCACCACCCCATCGTTATCGCCAGGGGAGTTACAACGTTTGCGGCTTGCAACGCAAATTCGCTCAAAATTATTTGGTGTTGTGTATGTGTTAGATGAGCCTTCTGCAGGCTTACACCCTGCCGATACACAAGCCTTGTTAGCGGCATTAGATGAACTAATAGCCGCTGGTAACTCAGTGTTTGTGGTTGAGCACGACGTAAGTGTTATTCGCCATGCTGATTGGGTCGTTGATGTAGGGCCAAATGCGGGCTCCCATGGCGGTAATATTGTTTATAGCGGCCCAGTTGAAGGCTTGAAGCAAATTAGCAGCTCACACACGAGCCAGTATTTATTTAAAAATATCGAAGAGCAACAAACTCACATACAAAGTAAACAACGCCCAGCAAAAGCATGGCTTACGCTTAAAAATGTTGAGCGTAATAACTTACAAAAGCTTAATGTAGAATTACCGCTCGGGGTTATTACAAGTGTTACAGGGGTATCTGGCTCAGGTAAATCAAGCTTAGTAAGCCAAGCGCTTGTTGAATTGGTTTACGATGCACTAGGGCAAAAATCGCAGCCACAAATACCTACCGATGAAGCCGAGCTACTCGAGCAAGAGCTTGATATAACAACCGGCGGGCAAATAACTGGGGGCATTGAGCACATAAAGCGCCTAATAACGGTTGATCAAAAAGCCATTGGCCGCACACCTCGCTCAAATCTTGCAACTTACACTGGTTTGTTCGATCACGTACGTAAACTGTTTGCCAATACCAAAGAGGCAAAAGCACGTAAGTACGATGCCGGTCGTTTTTCGTTTAATGTCAAAAAAGGTCGCTGTGAAAATTGCGAAGGCGTAGGCTTTGTAAGCGTGGAGCTGTTATTTTTACCTAGCGTGTATTCGCCTTGCCCTGTGTGTAACGCCAAGCGCTATAACCAAAAAACACTCGACATTACCTATAAAGATAAAACCATTGCCGATGTACTTAATTTAACGGTGGAGTCTGCGCATACATTTTTTGCCGATGAACCCGCTATTTTACGTGCGCTAAATGCGCTGCTACAAGTGGGCCTTGGCTATTTACGTTTAGGCCAACCTGCTACTGAGCTTTCGGGCGGTGAAGCCCAGCGCATTAAACTTGCCACTGAACTACAGCGTACTCAGCGCGGCGATACGCTTTATATTTTAGATGAACCAACCACAGGCCTGCACCCTAAAGATGTAGCCATGCTAATGGCGCAGTTAAATGGCTTAGTTGATGCGGGCAACACCGTCATTATGGTTGAGCACGATATGCAAGTAGCCAGTAACAGTGATTGGGTTATTGATATTGGCCCAGGAGCTGGCGATGAAGGCGGGATAATAGTTGCACAAGGTAAACCTGAAAAGGTCGCTGAGTCACAAAAAAGTAAAACGGCGCCATTTTTAAAAGCGCAGTTAAATCACGCAGGTCCTAATTAAAAACTAATAGTCGTTATGCGCAAAATAATAAAGAGCCAAGTGCTCTTTATTATTAATCTAAGGCTAACCAAGCGCCTACAAGCATCATTAAACTGCCTGCTATACGGTTCATCCATTTAATATTATCGCCTCGGGCTAAAAACAAGCGCAGGCTTTTACCGCCTGTTGCGTAAGCTAACATACTAACAAATTCGGTTATCATAATTACGCTAAGTAAAATCAATAATTGTGGCGCAACGGCCTGATCAACATCAATAAACGGTGGGAGTAACGAGATCATAAACGCCCAGCCTTTTGGGTTAGCAACAGCGGTAATAAACCCTTGCGTAAAAAGCGACTGCCTATTTACATCACTTGGGCTTTGTGTATCAATCGACATTTTACCTTTAGCACGCCACATATTTATGCCTATATAAATTAAATACCCGCCTCCTACCCATTTTAAAATAGCAAAGGCCTCTGGGTAATTTAGCATTACACCTGCAACACCTAATACCGCAGCAATGGCAACACTCGCAACCCCTAATAGCTCACCTATCATCATCCATAAGGTGCGGCGCACACCTATGCTCATGCCAAGTGTCATGGCAAGCGTCATACACATACCAGGCGTAATAGACACAAAAAAGAAGGTAGGAATAAAAACTGCCAGTGCTGCTACATCAATCATTTATTTACTCTCGTATTAAAAACAAAAACGCGGCTATAAGTAGCCGCGTTGTTGCTTACTTATGTTTATTACTATTGCCCAGTACTTGTTGCCACTGGTTCAGTAATTACCTCTACCGGCTCTGCTGTATCATTTAACAAATACTTATCTAGCCACTGCTCTTGTTCCCACAGTACATGTAATAAGCTTTTACGTGCGCGGTAACCGTGGGCTTCGTAAGGAAGCATAACTAAGCGAGCGTCTTTACCTAAGCCTTTAAGCGCGGCATACATGCGCTCACTTTGCATTGGGAAAGTGCCCGAATTAGGGTCCTCTTTACCATGAATCATTAGCATGGGTTCGTTTATTTTTTCAGCGTGAAAAAACGGCGACATATTAGCGTACACACTTTGTGCTTGCCAAAAATCACGTTCTTCGCCCTGAAAACCAAACGGCGTTAACGTACGGTTATACGCACCACTGCGGGCAATACCGGTTTTAAATAAATCGCTATGCGCCAATAAGTTAGCAACCATAAATGCACCGTATGAGTGCCCTGCTACGGCTATTTTATTTTTATCAGCAATCCCTTTATTAACTAACACATCTACCGCAGCTTGCGCGCTTGCTACAAGTTGTGTTCTAAAGTTGTCGTTTGGCTCACTGCCATCAACGCCTACAATGGGCATTTTAGGGTCGTCAAACACGGCAATACCTTTGGCAAGGTACGGCATTGGGCCCCAGTAACCAATGTAAGTAAACTCGTAAGGCGACTCGCGAACCTGAGATGCTACAGCTTTGTCTTTGTATTCAAGCGGGTAAGCCCACATAAGCACAGGTAAAGTACCTTGTGTTTTGTCATACCCTGGTGGTAAATATAACGTGCCCGAAAGCTCAACACCGTCGTCGCGCTTATAACGTAATTGCTCTTTAGTTACGCCTTTAAATGCAGGATATGGGTGTTCAAATTGCGTTAGTTGGGTTAGCGAATCGTTATCTAAATCACGAATAAAAAAGTTAGGCTGCTCAGTTTTAGACTCACGGATAGTAATAAAGCGCTCGCCTTCGTCGTCAAGCAGTGCACGTACGCGCTCGTAATAAGGTGCTTCTGATTGCCATAAACGCTTGCTGCTATTTGTTTTTACATCGTACCTGTCTAAAAACGGAATATTACCTTGCTCTGACGCGCCATTGCCGCGCAGATAAATATAACGCCCACCAACGACTTTAATTACATTAGCACCTAAATCGTTACGCTCGTAAATAGCATTACCTGGGTCTTTATAAGCATCGTTATAACTACGCTCTGAAAACAGCACACGGTTACTATCGGCATTACGTGGTTGAATAACATACGTACGCAATTGACGGTCGCTAAAGCGCCAATCGCTTAGCATAGCAATGTCGTTGTTAGCCCACTCCATACCAGCATAACGACGTTCTACTTTTGCAAATAACTTTGGCTCGCGTTTAAATGGCGCACGTAAGCTGTAAATGTAATCGTGGTGCGGTACATCAGTTTTCATGTCGCCGCCATCTTGCGCTTCAGCCCAAATAACTTCAGCACCCTGATCTGCTCGCCATTCAAAATTACGTCTTCCTGTACGAACGCTGTCGTAGCCTTGTGGAATGTTATCGGCAAGTGGTTGCTTAGCAAGCTCTGCTAATGCAAAACCGCGCATACCCCATATTTGCCATGTTGTTGCAAAACGGCTGTAAGGGACTTGATACGAAAACGGCTCATTAATTCCTGCCACTAAAATATTGGTTGAGTCAGGCGATACCGAAAACGATTTAAATAACGCTGGGCTACCAATAGCTTGGGCCTTGCCATCAAAGGTAATGTAAGCCAACTGACCTTGGCCAAAAAACTTAAATTGTGCTTCGTCGAACGGGCTCGTTAATAAATTTTGATACGTCCGTGCGGGGGCTTTTTCGCCAGTGCTTTGCTGAATAACTGGCACCACATTTTGACTGTTGTTTTCAAGTCGTGGTTTACCCACATTTACAGCTAGGTTTGCAATAATGGCCGTGCTGTCTGGTAACCATTGGTATGGCGATGCCGTTAAAACCGAGTTTAACGCTGCACTTGAAAGCATTTTTGCTTGTTTGCTTTCAACACTATAAAGCCACAAATTTGCTTCGTTGGTTTGTTCAACAATAAACGCTAGGTATTTGCTATTTGAAGACCACTTAGGCGAACGAATAATACCATTAGGTAAGTTATTAATATTAATAACGGTACCACTTTGCACATGCTTAAGTTCTACTGCACTAAAATTTGCGCGAACGCGTGTGCGTGAAAAGTTAGCCGGGTTTAGTTTAATACCCGCAAGTTTTAACTCTTCAATTGCAAGCTCATCAAGCGATACAACACGCCTGCGTTCAAATAACGCAAGCCACTGACCATCACTTGATAAGTAACTTGTGGGCGCCAATTTAGCATCTACCACTGCCGCCAAATCAGGTGATGGAGTTTGGTAGCCCTGCTCTGCATGACTAAATGGCAGTAATACAACACAACAAATAAAGGCAACTAACAGCCTAAAAGCGTTCATGTTTTTATCCTTTTGTTATTTTTTACACAATTATGTGTATATAAACACGTTTTGCTTTGTTCATAAAGCATTAAGGTGGCTTAAACCAATGCAAAAGATGACTTAACAGCCCTGTTTAAGCTACACTAACGCGTTTTTAATTTATCACTGCGGCAAACACAACTATGCGTAATAAAGCTAAATCTGTCACAATATTTGATGTTGCCGACCTTGCTGGTGTTTCCAAGTCAACCGTGTCCTTGGTGCTTACCCAAAGTAAAAAAGTAAGTGATAAAAGCAAACAACAGGTATTAAAAGCAATTGACGAGTTAGGTTATGTTTATAACCGCGATGCAGCCGCTATGCGCTCAAAGCGCTCTAATTTAATAGCTATAGTGATAAACGATTTAACTAATCCTGTTATGGCACAATTGGCCACCGAGCTTGAACAAATATTAAATGGCGAGGGTTTTCAGGCCGTTATTGTTAGCAGTAATAACAATGTTGAGCAGCAAACACGGGCAATTAATAAACTAAAAGAATACAACGCCGCCGGGTTTATAATTTGCCCCGTACCTAATACATGCACACAATGGTTAGACACATTACATACTCAGCATAGCGTTGTTACGTTAATGCAAGAGCTTACATTTAGTAACGCCCCTTGCGTGTTACCCGACTACAAAAAAGCAAGCCACATAGTTAGCATGCACTTGCTTTCTCAAGGGGTTACAAACATTGCGTTTATAGGCAGCAATTTACAATTAAGTAGCTGCTTAACACTTCAAAACGGCTTTAATACCGCATGTGCACAACACAGCATTTTGCCACTAAACGCAATCGAATGTGATGAAAACACCGCACATAGTGCCAAAAACGCTTTTACACAGGCCTATAAAAACAACCCTGCTATTAACGCCATTGTATGTGCAAATGACATTATTGCCCACGGTGTGCTAGCAGCCATAAAAACATTGCCCTTAACAGCTGAACAACGCATTAAAGTAGTGAGCTGCCAACAAATAAAAAATAACACCTTACTTGACGATACATTAACGAGTGTTGGAATCAGCACGCATGACATTGCAAAGCGTTGCCTTTTAGTACTTCAAGAACTACTACAAAATACAGCTCCACCGGTTAAAACACTGGTAAATGTGAACTTACAAATTAAAGAGTCTAGCCAATGAAAAAAGTGCTGGTAATTGGCTACGTATGGCCAGAACCCAATTCGTCTGCTGCGGGCACGCACATGATGTCGTTATTAAATGCATTTAAAGTACAAAACTGGCAAGTAGAGTTTGCCACCCCTGCTCAACGCACAGATCATATGGTAAACCTTGATGACTTTGGCATAACGAGCCAAAGCATTGCCCTTAACTGCGAAAGCTTTGACGAATACGTTAAAGCGTTCAGCCCAGACATAGTCATGTTTGACCGCTTTATGATGGAAGAACAATTTGGTTGGCGCGTAGATAAGCATTGCCCTAATGCTATTAAAATTCTCGATACCGAAGATTTACAATGCTTACGAAACGCACGCCATGAAGCCCACAAAGGCGAGCGCGAATTTACAACCAGTGACTTACATTCTGATATCGCAAAGCGTGAAATTGCAGCCATTTTACGCTGTGACCTAAGCTTAATTATTTCAAGCTACGAAATGGAATTACTCAATAGCGTATTTAAGGTAGAGCCAAGTTTATTGCATCATTTACCGTTTATGGTTGATTTAAGCGCATTGCCCAAAACCACAAAAAGCTTTGATGAACGTCAGCACTTTATGACTATAGGTAACTTTAGACACGCCCCAAACTGGGATGCTGTCCTTTACTTACAAAAAATATGGCCATTAATTCGTAAGCAACTTCCAAAAGCCGAACTACACATTTACGGCTCATACCCGCCACCTAAAGCCACCGCACTTAATAACCCTAAAACGGGATTTTTAATTAAAGGCTGGGCCGATAACGCCTATGACGTTATGCAAAGCGCGCGAGTGTGTTTAGCGCCGCTTCGTTTTGGTGCGGGCATAAAAGGTAAATTACTTGAAGCCATGATTATGCAAACACCCAGCGTTACCACCCGCATTGGTGTAGAGGGCATGCACAACGATTTACCTTGGCCAGGTAAAGTTGCTAATAATACCGAAGACTTTGCAAATGCAGCCGTTGAGCTTTACAACAGTCAAACCGATTTTAAACACGCTCAACAAGCTGGTAATGCGCTACTAAATAGTGTTTACGACAAAGTAAAATTAAGCGCGGCGCTCATTAATAAAATAGATTTAATAAGCAATGATTTAAGCGCGCATCGCGAAAAGAACTTCACCGGACAAATGCTCAAACATCATACAATGCGCAGCACACAATACATGGCGCAATGGATAGCAGAAAAAAATAAAAAATTAGATTAAAAATGACTAGACACACACCAATTAGTCTTTAAAATCGCGCCCATTACACATGGGCGTTTTAGCCTATACTTTTAGCTAATTTTTATACCAACTCGCTTAATTAAGTGATCTATTTTGAGGGTGGAAAGACGTGTTGATAGCAAGGCAAAAAATTTGTCGTTTAGTTGTTCTAAATGAGAATTTTTTAACGCAAGTAGCGACACGTTTAGCCCCGCAAAATGATTAAGTATTATTGCGGATTGGTTCTACACACTGGCCTAAATAAGATTTGAAAACTGCAACCTTTACAGAAAAACGCAAATTTATCGTTAAATTAGGTAAAATGCTTCACAAGTACGGTACGCCTGCTTACCGCCTAGAAGCTCACCTAATGGAAGTAGCCACATACCTAGACCTTAAATCGTCATTTGTTATGTCGCCTACTTCAGTTACTTTTGTTATTTGGACCGACGGCCATGAAGATGAATACACACATGTGGCACGAGTAGATCCTGGCGATCATGACTTAGGCTCACTCGCCGACACCGACGACCTAGTAAATAAAATGCTCAACGGTGATCTTACACTTCAAGAAGTAGACCAACAGCTCGACATCATTTTTGATGCACCAAACCCATATAATAAACTGACCACAGGCATTGCGTTTGCAACCTCGGGGGGTGCTTTTGCAATGCTTATGGGAACCAGTTGGACCGATGTAATTTGGTCGGCGTTGCTCACCCTTGTAGTGTATTTATTTGTTTTGTGGTCTATGCGCTCTAAACGTGTAGCGCACATGCTTGAGCCTCTTGTTGCTATTGTTTCAGCAATATTGGCATGCGCTGTAAGTGTTTATATTACCCCTGAAGTAAACATACGCTTGGTGGTACTTTCGGCCATTATTGTATTTATACCGGGCCTTGCGCTTGCACTTGGTTTAGCTGAGCTTGCAGCGCGACATTTAGTGTCGGGCACAGCACGCGTTATGGACTCATTTATGCTGCTGTTTAAGCTGTATTTTGGTGGTTTTATAGGTATAGGCATTGGCTTTGCACTATTTGGCCAAGCAGACTTTGTTCAACCAGAGCCTTTACCAAGCTGGACGCCTTGGCTTGCTATATTTTTATTGTGTAGCAGCTTAATAGTCATATTTAGAACCAAGCTAAAACATGCGGGTTGGTCTATTGCATCAGGTTTTATAGCCTATGGTACCAGTATTGGTTCTGCCATGTACCTTGACTACACGTTGGGTACCTTTGTAGGCGCGTTATCGGTTGGTATTTTTAGTAACTTATTTAACCGTGTTGCTAATGCGCCGGCTTCAATTGTAGCGATGCAAGGCTTAATTGTATTAGTACCAGGTAGCAAAACCTACATTGGCTTAAACTCGCTTATTGAAGGCCAAGACTTTGTATATGCAGAGCACATAGGCCAGCAAACATTTTTAATATTTATGTCGCTTGTAGCAGGGCTTATATTTGCAAACGTTGCTCTGCCACCTAAAAAAAGTTTATAAAAGACAGCGCGGGGTCATTCCGCGCTACTCATCATTTATTTTATCACCTTCATTTAACGCCCTCTTTTGAGCATTAATCGCATTTTTTAGTTTATTGACCTTAGCTTGTTATACTAATCTGGATTTTAAAAATAAAGGATATAACAATGCTAAAAACTAGCTTAGCGCTGGCAATCGGGCTTTCAAGCTCACTTGCATTTGCGCAATCAGCAATAACAGTTGAAGATATACCAAAAGTAAAATCGGTAATACAAACAAGTGTAAGCCCTGATGGCGAAAGCGTTGCATTTACACGTTCGTTACCACGCACGCTTTACGTTGACGAAAATGGCAGTAATTACAGCGAACTTTATGTTGTAGACGATGAAGGTATTGAACGCCCATTTATTACCGGCTCGGTTAATATAAAAAGCATTCAATGGTCAAACGACAGTAAAACAATATACTTTTTAGCGAAATTAAAAGACGACAAATTTACTTCTCTATACCAGATCCCAGTTGATGGCGGACAAGCACAAGCTGTTATGTCGTTAAAAGGGACTTCTATTTCAAGCTATCAACTAAGCCCTGATAACAAACAGCTTGCGTTATTAGCCATGCCAGCTGCTGACAAATCAGATAAAGAATTAAAAAAACTTGGTTTTAAAGCAGAAGTATACGAACTAGGTTTAAAAAACAAACAACTCTTTATTGTTGATTTAGCTAAAGCTGACAAACCATTGTCGCCAACAGCCATAAACATAGATAGCTACGTAAGTGATGTAAATTGGTCTGCAGACAGTGAAAAACTACTCGTTAAAACCCAACCTACTGCACTTATTGACGATCGCTATACCAAATCAATGTGGCACCTTTATGATATTGCTAACGAAAAAGTAACTTTATCGTTTAAAACACAAGGTAAACTAGGCGACGCAGAGTTATCGCATGATGGTAAGTATGTGGCTATTTTGGGCGCAGAGGATCAGCATGATCCTGCTACTGGACGCTTATTTATTGCCGACACTGAAACCGCAAAAATCACTGAGTGGTTGCCTAACTTTATGGGCCACGTAGTTGATTTTGAATGGTCGCATAAGCGCAGCACACTCAACTTTATTGCCAATGTAGGTACACAAAGCTTTGTTGCCAGTATTAAAGCAGGCTCTAATAAGTACAAAAAGCTAGTTGATGAAGGCCAATTCATTGCAACGCAGCTTAGTGTTTCTCATTCAGATAAAACATTAGCTCTTCGTGGTAACAGCGCTAAACATCCTAACGAAGTGTTTATTGTGCGTAGTAAAAAAGCAAAGCGTTTAACCGATTCTAACAACTGGTTAAACGATAAGCGTTTTGCAAAACAAGAAACCATCAAGCTTAAAGCGCGTGATGGTGTTGAGTTAGACGGCGTACTTGTCTATCCGCTCGATTACAAAAAAGGCACACGCTACCCACTTATTATGTCAGTACATGGCGGCCCAGAAAGTCACGACAAAGATGGGTGGATCACCAATTACTCTCGCCCAGGTCAAATGGGTGCAGCACGCGGTTACGCGGTGTTTTATCCGAACTATCGCGGCTCTACAGGTAAAGGCGTTGATTACTCAAAACTAGGGCAAAACGACTATGCGGGTAAAGAGTTTGACGACTTGGTGGACTTTAAAAACCATTTAGTAGAAATGGGTTTAGTTGACAGTAAACGCGTTGGTATTACGGGTGGCTCATACGGCGGTTACGCCTCTGCTTGGGGTGCAACAAAACTAACTGAGCATTTTGCAGCAAGCGTTATGTTTGTGGGTGTAACTAATCAGCTATCTAAGTTTGGTACTACTGACATCTCTAACGAAATGCACTTGGTACATGCCCGTTCATACCCATGGGATAAATGGCAATGGTACTTAGAGCGCAGCCCTATTTTTTGGGCTGGCCAATCTGAAACACCATTACTTATTATGCACGGTAAAGACGACCCGCGTGTTCATCCAGCACAGTCAATGGAGCTATACCGCTACATGAAAGTACAAGGTAAAGATGTTCGCCTTGTTTATTACCCAGGTGAAGGCCATGGTAACCGTAAAGTGGCAGCACAATATGACTACAGTCTACGTTTAATGCGTTGGATGGATAACTATTTAATAGAAGGTAAAAAAGACATGCCTGATTACGAAATAGACCATGCAGCAAAGCTTAAAGCTGTAAAAGATGCCAATAAATAATTTGTGGTAAGTTAAAATAGTGAGGCCAGCATTATTGTTGGCCTTTTTTTATTATTTGTATAACCAATATCACCCACCAAGCTCATGCTGTGGTAAAATCTAGATCAATTCTTCGTCTCAATCTCATAATTCGACTGCTATGCCAAACAGCCCTTGTTTTACTCCATTTGCTCAACCTGTTTCTACTATTTCGTTACCGGAACAGTTTACTTACCCATTTTTTTACGAGCCACACCCACTGACTATTGCAGCAAGCGAACAATTGCAACAGCAGCTCGAAACACTGCCACATTTAAAAGCTGAAAACGCGGGTAAAATGTTTGGCGTATTAGTGGTTAAAAATGAGCAAAACGAACTTGGTTTTTTAGCAGCCTACTCAGGGCAAGTTGATGCAGACAAAGCCAGCATTGACTTTGTTCCCCCTATTTCAAGTATGCAATTGAACGATGAAAACTACTTAGCCAAAAGTAAAATAATAAATGACATAAACGCGCAAATAAACGAGCTTGAACACAGTGAGCAGCTAAAAAGCATAAGCCAGTTATTAGCAACAGCCAACGAAGGCTTTGAAAAAGAACTGCAAGCGCAGCATGCTTTAATGCAAAAAAGTAGAAAAAAGCGGAAAAAACAACGCAGCGACGCTGAAAAAAAATCGAGTAAGACTAAAATTCAGCAACTCAAAAAAAAGCTGGCAACTCAAAGTATTGAAGAAAAAAAACAGCTTCAGGCATTAAAGCAAAAATGGCAAACACAGCTAGTCACGCTTGAACAAGCGCATAGCAAAATAGACGATGAGCTTGAGCATTTAAAAAAACGCCGTAAAACACTCTCTAAAAGCTTACAAAAAATGCTATTTGCCCAGTATCAATTTCTTAATATTGAGGGCGAAACAGAAGACCTTAATGCTATCTTTGCTAAATTACCTGAGCACACGCCAGCATCGGGAGCAGGTGACTGCGCAGCGCCTAAGTTACTTCAGCATGCGTTTAAACATAAATTAACGCCTATTGCCATGGGTGAATTTTGGTGGGGAGCGCCGCCAAAATCAGCGGTTAGGCAACATAAAAACTACTACCCTTCTTGCTTTAGTAAATGCCAACCTATTTTGGGCCACATGTTAAAAGGTTTAAACGTAGAACCGAGCCCGCTTCTCAATAACCCGGCACAAGGTAAAGAGCTTGCTGTTGTTTATCAAGATGATGATTTGGTAATAGTGAATAAACCGGCAGAGTTTTTATCGGTACCCGGCATTACCATAGACGATTCTGTATTTTTGCGTATGAAAACACAATTTCCAGAGGCTACAGGCCCACTTATTGTGCACCGATTGGATATGTCTACTTCCGGGCTATTAATTATTGCCCTAAATAAACGGGCACATAAAGCCATTCAAAAACAATTTATTGAGCGCACAATAGAAAAACGCTACGTTGCTTTAGTCGACGGCAACATAGAGCAAGAAAGCGGGACTATAGAGTTACCCCTTACACCAGACTTTGATGATAAACCGCGCCAAAAAGTGTGTTACCAAAAAGGTAAGCCTTCACTAACAACATGGCAAGTGCTTGAGCGAAAAAACAACACAACACGCTTGCAGCTATATCCTAAAACAGGCCGCACACATCAATTGCGAGTGCACTGTGCACATGTTTTGGGTTTAAATACCCCTATTGTTGGTGATACACACTATGGTAAAAAAGCAGACCGATTACATCTGCACGCTGAGTACTTGGCGTTCACACACCCGATTACTCATGAACGATTAGAGTTTAAAGTTGCCGCTGATTTTTAATAATTAAGCATTAAATTATGCGTTTAATACCGTGCTAATACTAAGATTATGGACGTAGATATTTTTTAAAATAACTTTTATGATAATGTGATTACATGATTAACGCCGTGAAAACATCTATTTATATTTTATTAGCTACACATTTTGGGTGTAATTTTACGCACACAGTTTAAATAACTGAGCGTTGTCGTAGTATTAAGTAACGTATACTAAATTGGTAAGGGACTAACATGATGATAAATATACAAACGCAAATGAGCTACCTCAGGGCAGTGATTAAGCCGGTTGTCGTTATCTTTTTTTTACTTGCCACTTTTCAAAGTACTGCTAACTCTGCAAATACGTCCTCCATTGAGTTAAGCCAAAAAGCCGTAAGCGTACTTATTAAAAATGTAAGAACCGATAAGCTTGATTACCTGCAAAACAAAAAACAAATTACTCAAGCGTATGAACTGAGTAAATTAAAGTATAGTAACTCACTACATTTAGAATCCGCTGCCATTTATGCCGAGCTTCTTTTTAGACAAGAAAAGTATGATGAGCTAAATGCCCACCTTAATGAGTATTTAGCAAATCAACAACTGCCTAAACAGCCCGACATTTTACTGCTATTTTTAGAGTCACAACTAAAATTACTGAGCTTGAAAAAAAAGCTCAAACAAGCAAGCGATGTTATTAAAAAATTAGAAACGCGTTATGCGCAATCTACACCCGCCGAAAAAATTATCATATTAAAAGCCTTCGCGTTTTATTATACAGAAACAGATGACCTAAAAAAAACCTTAAGTGTTGCACTTGACGGATTAGAGCTAGCAATTCAAAAAAATGATATTGCATCGCAAGGTTACTTCTATAGAAAAATAGCCGACGCTTATAATTACTTAGACGAAAAAGAAAAAGGCATTATTTACGCTAAAAAAGCACTCGTTGCTTACCAGCAAACACAAGATGGCTTATATACAGCAAAAGCCTATTGGAGTTTAGGTAACGTATTGCTTGAAATAAACAAGCTACAAGAAGCACTTATTTATTTTGATAAAGCACTCGCCTATTTTGAATCTGTTGATATGCAAAAAGGACTTTCTTTTGCACAGTATTCAATTGCTAACATTTTGTATAAACAAGAAAACTATGAAGACGCTTTAACCCTAGCAAATAAAAACCTTAAAGTTGCCCGTGCAGCTGAAATAGGCGATATGAAACTAGCAACAATGATCTTAATGTTAGATATCTATTCAAAACAAGGCTTACCTGAAAAAGCCGATAAAATGAATGATCAAGTATTTTCGATGTTAGACGACTTTAGTCGCAGCATTTACAAAGCTGAATTTCTTCATAAGCGATATCAATTAAAACGAAACCTAAACAAAACAGACGATGCATTTGATGCTATGGAGCAAATGCTTACATTTATAAAAAAGCATTACGAAGCCACCAGCGAAACAAACATTAAAACACTGCAAATAAAATTTGAAGTGAAAGAAAAAGAAGAAAAAATACTTCAATTAGAATACGACAAAAACATAAATGAGCTACTTGCTAAAGAAGAATATCAACAAAAAATTATTTGGCGTTTAAGCGCAACAATTGCATTTATTTTAGTTCTTGTGTCGTTATTACTCATTTATAAACAGGTACTTCAGCGTAAAAAATACTACAGTATGGCGCTAACAGACTATTTAACTAAAAGTTTTAATCGACGCGGTATAATGAAAAAAGCCGCTAATACACTTAAACAAAGCAACTATTGCTATTGTTGATTTAGATTTATTTAAACATATCAACGATACCTATGGCCATGATGTAGGGGATGCAGTGCTTGTTGCCTTTGCGCGTGCAGCACAAAGTATACTCGACGATGGTGACCAATTTGGCCGCTATGGTGGTGAAGAATGGTTATTTGTTTTAAACACAGTAGATAAAAAAAGTGTTGAAGCAACATTCGATTCTATTGCTAATGCGCTAACTAATTATTGTAGTGAAATACAAGGCTTAAAAAACACAGAAACCATTACTTTTAGCGCAGGCGCAGCAATTAGCACCTCTTCTAATCGCTCACTTGAAAAACTCATCATCCATGCCGATGAGCTTCTTTATAAAGCCAAACAAAATGGCCGCAATCAAGTTAATGTAGAGCAGCCCTAGACGCATTAGGGTTTAGCAAATTTTAGCACGCTTGGTAAGTGAGAAATTATTTCACCCTCTTGTCTGTAAAAAATACATAGATAAAACAGCCTAACAAACACACCAAATATAAAACCAAGTAATTTCATAAAGTTACACTATGGCACTACGTTTGCTTCAATCGTTACAAGCAACGTAATTAATTAGGAAGATTTATGAATATTTTTGAAGCACTACGTAATGACCATGATAAACAACGCGAATTAGTTGATGCGCTTATTCAAACAAAAGGCGATACACAAAAACGCCACAGCTTAATGGATGAGCTAAAAACGCAGCTAGAAGAACATGCCAAATTTGAAGAGCGTTACTTTTATAATCCATTAATTTGTGAAGACTTAACACAAGAAAAAGCCCGTCATAGCGTTGCCGAACACCACGAAATAGACGAATTAATTGAACAACTTGAAGACACCGAAATGAGCTCGTCGGCATGGTTGGTCGAGGCTAAAAAATTACACCATTTAGTGCATCATCATTTAGATGAAGAAGAACATGAGGTATTTCAGCTAGCGGGTAAAGCGCTGTCTGAAGGCCAAAAAGAGCGCCTAGGCGATAAATACAACGACGCAATGCACTAACCATTGCAGGTAACAAATTCATACACCTCCCTGTGTAATTTTGGTTATAAGCTAATTGGCTTATAACCATTTTTTTGTATAAGCGCTCTACTTTACTGTGAATTTAGAGTCTTGATCTCGTAATAAATACAGCGCAAAACACGCTGCCCACATTGGCCACGCTGCAAAAAATAATAAGTTATTAAATCCATCTATGTATTGGTTATACGATGACAACGTAGACAAACCATGCATTATAAAAACCACACCGTAAGTAATTCGTTTTTTGATCCCTGCTAAAAATGCCAACATTAAAATAAGCTGAAGCGCGCCCAATACATAAGCAACAACGTCAGTAGAGCCATTAATCCCATAAAAGTGTTCGAATATACGTGCACTGTGACCCGGATTCACAAACTTATCGAGAGTCCACATTATCATTACTATAAAAACACCTAAACGAAGCGACAAAAGTGACCACTGTAAACGGCTTTGAACATCGCTACTTAAAGGACCTGTCATAAAATTTCCTTTAAAAATATATAAATAAACCAAGAATTGAACAAGACCGTATAAGCTATGATTAATTTCAGACTATTAAGATTTAATACGAATTGGTAATCAACAATAGTTAACGTTTAAAGACTATAATAAGCATAATTTGCAGACATCCATTCTAAAAATTAAAAAAGTTAAACTTTGATTGAAAGATATTTTTATTCCTTTCGGTCTTTATCGCCAGTAACTAATTACACTAGAGAGACAACGCTTGAAACACGCATACTTAGCACTATCCTTAGCCACTATATTAAACACTCCCCTTGTAGCCTTTGCAGCTGACAAAACGCAAGCACAAGATTCGATTGAGCATATTGAAGTGGCAGGCCAAGTTATAAAGTCTCAAGGACTTTCTGTTAAAAATGAAACAATTGACGGCCCTTTTGGCGATAATTTAGCATTGCAAGACATAGCACGCTCAGTAACACCTATTTCAAGCGAGTTAATAGAGCAACTAAACATTACTACTTTACAAGACGTATTAGCAGTAAGCCCAAACACCTATTCTGCAAGTGGATTTGGTGCGCCAAGTTTGCCTACAATTCGCGGCCAATTAGGTGAGCTTTTTCAAGATGGAACACGTCGTCAAGCAGGAAACAACGGTTTTGGTGTTCCTTTATCGTTCAACTCTATAGAACAGATAGATGTTGTTAAAGGCGCTCCACCTGTTTTATTCGGTTCAAGTCAGCGTAATGGTGGATTTGTTAATTTACATTCTAAACAAGCGTCGACTGACGAAAGTAAGGGTAAAGCGAGCTTATCAGCAGGCCGTTGGGATCAATACAGTGCGCAAATTGACTTTACAGCCCCAATAATCAAAGACAAAGTAGGCTTTAGAGTAAGCTATGAGCACCTTGATCATGGTAGCTACTACGATTATTCGGGCACTAAAAGCGACAGCTTATTTGCTTCATTACGAATATTACCAGATGACAAAAGTAGCTGGGATATTAACTTTGAACTATACCAAGTTGAATTTACCGACAACGCCGGTATTAACCGCCCTACTCAAGCACTTATCGATCATGGCCTTTACATTACCGGCCAAGGCGTACAAGCAAATGGCAGTACAGTACCAGCTGCGGGTTCAATTGTGTCGCCTACAGGGCTAGTAAACATTGATCGCAGCACCGTACTTACCGACCCTGATAACCAAAACGAAGCTACAACCTATTTAATTCACAGTATTTACAAACGCGAGCTAAGCGCAAATGCTTCTATTAAAAACATTAGTTACTTTCAACATTTACAACGTGAAGAAATAGCACAAAATAGCTTTGTTGAAATTATTGACGGTGCCGACACTGCGCAAAACCGCACTGAGCTTACCTACCGATGGAATAGCGACCAGCAAACAATTTTTGCTTTCGACGTACGCTATAACAAAGTACTTGGCTACAGCCAATTTACCACCGAGGCCGATTTACCAATTGATTTAACTGGTCCACTTTCAAACCGCCGCATTCCCTTAACCGATTCACAAAAAGCACGTTTAGTTGAGCTTCGCCCTGGTGTGTTCGTATCACCTGGTGCGCAGTACGATATAAATAACGATGGCAGCGGCGACTTTAACCTATCAGACACTACTGACTCACGTTCATGGCAAACAGGATTTGCAATTCAACAAGACTCAGATTGGACTGATAAATTTCATACCAGTGTAGGTTACCGTGTTGATTATTACGATGTAGAAGCGCGCGACCCAATTGCACCACAAGGCCAAACTGCAGCCAGCGATAGCATTAACGACACGCTACAATCAGGCCAAGTGAGTTTTAATTACAAACTAAATGTTGATTTCACCGGCTACGGTGCTGCCAGTTATAACGAAGCCACATCAAATAGTATGGCTGGCGGTAATGTACTGGGTGGCGGCAACGTTATTAGTGCACAAAACTTTGCAACCGAAAACACGCTTGTAGAGTTTGGTTTAAAATATGCACCAACCAACAGCGACTGGTACGCTGATGGCGCGGTATTTAGCCAGCGCCGTAGTTTACGTAATCGCGATGGCAGCAATACAGGTATTCGTACCACCGGCTTTGAAAGCCAAGTATTCTATGATGCTTACCCTTACTGGTTAAGCGCAGGTTACAGCTATATTGATGCGCGATACGATAATTCAGCAAGTAGTCAAGATTCAGCACAAGTGGCCGATGCCTTTGACAACTCACGCCCAGACATTATTGCAGGTACCGGTGTTGGCGCACCTAGCTTTACACCATTTGCACCGTCGAACAGCCAAGTACAAGGTATTCCTGAGCAGTCATTCAGTTTTAATGGAAATTATTCAATTAATTCGAAATGGCAAACTGGCTTTTCGGGTCTATATACAAAGAGTTACCCATTAGATTTTTTACAAACAGTTAAAATTCGTGATCAATACACGCTAAACATTAATACTAGCTATGCATTTACGCCTAGCACCAAGTTGCGTTTAGATGTGAATAACATCACAAACCAAAAAAACTGGCGCCCTGTATTTGAAGGCGGTTACTTTGGCGCAACCTTGGCATTCCCTGAATTGCCAATAAATGCCAAGCTAACGCTGACCCATAAATTTTAAGATTTATGAATACTTAGCTTTTCTAGGTTAAATTTGCATCAACCTGCTAGGTATTTAAGCAGGGCAAAGCCTATGTGATGTCATTATCTCACATAGGCTTTAAAGTAAAATGAGTGCTAAACAGGCGCAGCCCAAAGGGTTTACCTAGGGCAATACGAAAGGTCAATAGGCCCTAATTAAGAGAGAGAACATGATAAAAAAATTATTTTTGATAGTGATTGCAGCCGCTGCTATTGGCGCGTTCTTTCATTTTAATTTACACCAATTACTAACACTTGATGGCTTAAAAGGGTCAATGGACCAATTTGACCAGTACAAGGCGCAGTCGCCGCTACTTGTTATTGGCGGCTTCTTTTTACTTTATGTGGTAGTGACAGCTCTCTCTTTACCGGGTGCGGCTATTTTAACGTTGGCAGCAGGTGCGCTATTTGGATTAGTTGAGGGTTTATTGGTTGCGTCATTTGCATCTACAATTGGGGCAACACTTGCCTTTTTAGTGTCGCGTTATTTATTACGCGACTCTATAAAACAACGTTTTCCTGAGCGTTTAGCAGCTATTGATGCGGGCGTTGAAAAAGAAGGTGGCTTTTACCTATTTACACTTCGTTTGGTGCCAGTATTCCCGTTCTTTTTAATTAATCTACTAATGGGTGTTACTGCTATTAAATCGTGGACCTTCTACTGGGTAAGCCAGGTAGGTATGTTGGCGGGTACGTTTGTATTTGTAAATGCCGGTACTCAGCTTGCGCAAATTGAGAGCTTGTCTGGTATTTTATCCCTCGATCTTATCCTTTCATTTGCCCTGTTAGGTGTATTTCCATTAATAGCGAAAAGTATTCTAAACGTATTTAAAAAACGTCGTGTATACAAAAATTACACTAAACCTAAAAAGTTCGATCGAAACATGATTGTTATTGGCGCTGGAGCTGGCGGCTTAGTGACAAGCTACATCGCAGCGGCAGTTAAAGCCAAAGTAACCTTAATTGAAGCCGGCGAAATGGGTGGCGACTGTTTAAACTATGGCTGCGTGCCAAGTAAGGCCATAATTAAAAGTGCAAAAGTGGCAGAACAAATTCGTCATGGCGAGCATTACGGGCTTGAAAACACCACACCGCAGTTTTCGTTTAAAAAAGTAATGGCACGTGTACATAAAGTAATTGCCGACATCGCACCTCACGACAGCGTTGAGCGCTACACAAACCTAGGCGTAGATGTTGTAAAAGGCTACGGTAAATTATTAGACCCATGGACGGTAGAAATTAAGCTTAACGATGGCGGCACACAAACATTAACCGCCCGTACTATTGTTATTGCCACTGGCGCACGCCCATTTGTACCGCCATTACCTGGTATTGAAGAAACAGGCTATGTAACAAGCGATACATTATGGACTAAATTTGCTGAGCTTGAAGAAGCCCCTAAAAAGCTTGTTGTACTTGGCGGTGGGCCAATTGGGTGCGAACTTGCACAAAGCTTTGCACGCTTAGGCTCAAATGTAACGCAAATTGAAATGGCTGAACGTATTATGATCAAAGAAGACCTAGAAGTGTCTACCTTTGCTCACGAAGCGCTAACGCAAAGCGGCGTAAACATTTTAACCTCGCATCAGGCACTGCGCTGTGAAGCGCGCGATGGCAAAAAGTTCATTGTGGTAAAGCATAACGATACCGAAATCGATATTGAATACGATGAGCTACTATGTGCTGTGGGCCGAAGCGCTCGCCTTAAAGGTTACGGCCTTGAAGAGCTTGGTATAGAAACTAATCGTACCGTAGTCACTAACGAATACCTTGAAACACTCTACCCTAATATTTTTGCCGCTGGCGATATAGTAGGACCGTATCAGTTTACGCATGTAGCCGCTCATCAGGGGTGGTACGCCGCAGTAAATGGCTTATTTGGTAACCTTAAAAAGTTTAAAGTAGATTACCGTGTTATTCCGTGGACCACATTTATTGACCCAGAAGTAGCACGTGTTGGCTTAAACGAGCAAGAAGCGATTGAAAAAAGCATAGACTATGAAATTACTCGCTTTGAATTTGAAGAGCTAGACCGCGCCATTACCGACAGCGCCACCAAAGGCTTTATTAAAGTAATTACACCAAAAGGCAAAGACAAAATCCTTGGTGTTACTGTGGTATCTGAGCACGCTGGCGATTTAATAGCTGAGTTTGTACTGGCAATGAAACACGGTTTAGGCCTTAACAAAATACTAGGCACAATTCACAGTTACCCTACGTGGGCTGAAGGTAATAAGTACGCAGCGGGCGAGTGGAAACGCGCTCATGCACCTGAAAAAGTACTTAACATGCTTAAAAAATACCACTCATGGCGCAGAGGTTAATATGTTTAAAACACCTCTAAAAGCGCTATTGTTAGGGTCTGCTTTGCTTGCAACATCGTTTGCAAGCAATGCTCAAAACATGCACGACAGCTGGAACGTATTATTAAACAATCATGTTGTAGCTATTAATCATGGCCACAGCACAGAGGTCGATTATTCAGCAATTAAAGCCAAGCACAGTGAACTTAAAACCTATTTAGATTCACTATCGGCGGTTACGCAAAATGAGTTTGATGAATGGAGCAAACATAAGCAGCTGGCTTTTTTAATCAATGCGTATAACGCCTTTACTGTTGAGCTTATATTAACTAAATACCCAAGTCTTAAATCGATTAAAGATTTAGGCAGCTTTTTTAGCTCGCCGTGGAGCAAAGAGTTTGTGCCATTACTTGGTAAAACTCGTAGCCTTGATGATATTGAGCATGGTTTAATACGCGGCAGTGGTAAATACAACGACCCTCGTATTCACTTTGCTGTAAATTGTGCCAGTATTGGCTGCCCAGCACTACGTGAAGAAGCCTACACAGAATCTAAACTCGAATCACAATTACACCATCAAACTGACCGTTTTTTATCTGATATGACACGTAATATGGCGCAAGATAACACACTAAGCGTGTCTTCAATATTTAAATGGTACGGTGATGATTTTGAACAAGGTTTTAGAGGCGCTAATTCGTTACAACAGTTTTTCTCACAATACGCAGACGAGCTAAAACTGATACCCGCTCAGCAAAAAGCGCTTGAAAATGACGACATGAAAATTAAGTTTTTAGATTACAACTGGGATTTAAATGCTCGCTAATAAATTTTGGCAAACATTATCGCGATACAGCTTATGCTGTGTCGCTTTTTGCATTTGCCTTGTTATTAGTTTTAAAAGCCTAGCAAGTACACAATTACAAAGCCGCTGGCAGCAAGTTGAAAGCTTAGGCAAAGACCAAAGCGTATATTTTTATGCGTGGGGTGGCGATGCGCAAATAAATGCGTATATTCAATGGGCTGCACAGCAAGTAAAAACCAAATACAACATAAACTTAGTACATGTAAAGCTAAGTGATACCAGCGAAGCAGTAAGCCGGGTACTTGCTGAAAAATCAGCAAACAATAACGATAAAGGCAGCGTAGATTTAATTTGGATAAACGGTGCTAACTTTGCCACCATGAGCGAGCACTCTTTATTATTAAAACAATGGGCTAATAAGCTGCCTAATTTTAGTTACACCGACCCTAGCAATAACCCCGCTGTTAATTTTGATTTTGGAATACCCACCAATGGAATGGAAGCACCTTGGGGTCAAGCATCGCTCACCTTTTATTACGACAGTTTAGCAATTGACGACACTGCAAATAACACACTGCCAACAACCCTAACCCAATTACTTAGCTGGAGCGCACAAAACCCGGGTCGCTTTAGTTACCCAAAGCCACCTGATTTTTTAGGAATGAGCTTTTTAAAATACGCGCTTGTCATGCTACATCAACAAAGTGATGACACACTTAAAGCGCAGTTAAATCAGCCAGCTACTGCACAAAACACAGCCCAAGTATTAAACCCATTATGGAACTTTTTAAATAAACTGCACCCAACACTTTGGCGCGATGGCAGCCATTTTATGCAAAGTGGTGCACAAATGCGCCGCTTAGTAGGCGACACAGAGCTAAGCATAGCATTTACGTTTTCAGCGCCCGAAGTACCCGCCGCCGTTAAACGTTATGATTTACCAAAAAGTATTCGCAGTTATGCAATGCAAGATGGCAGTTTAAGTAACACCCACTTTGTAGCCATACCTTATAATGCAAGCCATGCACAAAGTGCGCAATTGGTGGCTAATTTTTTATTAAGCCCGGAGGCGCAAGCACATAAGCAAAAACCTTCAGTTTGGGGGGATAAAAGTGTATTGATTCAATCTACATTGAGCCAAGAGCAGCAAGCCTTGTTTAAAACGGTGGAACCGCATCCAAGCGCATTACCCTTAAATAGCATTAAACGCACGCTAAGTGAGCCACACCCAAGCTGGGTAAACGCTATTATGCAAGGTTGGCAAGCGCGCTTTGGGGTTAGCCAATGAGTGTTGTTTCAAATAAGTTAGCAGCAAGCCCAACGCTTAAATCACATAAAAGCGCCGATATGTTCAGTAAATTAGTTAAATTAAGCCCAAGCTTTTTACTGGCATTGCTTATTTTGCCCGTAATAGGCGGATTAATTAGCGTACTATTACCCGCTTTTGGCTATGCGCCGGTACTTGAACATACAACACTTGGCCTACATGGCTTTACTATGCTTATGCAAACACCCGGCCTTACACACATGGTTATGCTAAGTGTTGGCACAGGATTAATAAGTACCTTACTTGCCTTTATCATTACGTTAATGATTTTAGCGGCATTTTTTAATAGTCCTTGGCTTAACCGTATTCAGCGTTTACTGAGCCCAATACTGGTAATACCCCACGCAGCAGCGGCTATAGCGGTTGGTTTTTTAATTGCTCCTTCGGGTATGATCTCGCGTTTAGTATCGCCTTGGTTTAGTGGGTGGGAACTTGCGCCTAACGGCATGTTTCCGCATGATTCGTTTGGCATTAGTATAATTTTAGGCTTAACCCTTAAAGAGCTGCCTTTTTTACTGTTAATGGCGCTAGGTGTGCTTGCCCAACCTGAGCTTGGCAAAAAACTGCGCCACCAACATAAAGTAGCGCTTAATTTAGGCTACTGCCCTATGACTGCTTTTTTTAAAGTGATTCTGCCAAGCCTTTATCCATTACTGCGCCTACCCATTTTAGCCGTATTGGCTTATGCCAGTGCAAGTGTAGAAATGCCACTTATTTTGGGGCCAAATACACCACCCACCTTGGCTGTCGCTATTATGCACTGGTTTAACGATGTAGATTTAAACCTGCGTATTAAAGCCTCTGCGGGGGCATTATTGCAGCTTGTACTTACTGGTGGTTTACTAGCTCTTTGGCTTGGCGGCGAAAAAACCATAAAAGTATTATTTAGCGATTTACTCACCAATGGAGAGCGAGAATATGGCGGTGTTTATTGGCAAAAAATAACGACCGTATTAACAGTATTTGTAATTGGCTTTATTTTGCTTTCATTAATTGGCTTAATTATGTGGTCGGTTGCCGGATTTTGGCGTTTTCCGGCGGCACTGCCCGAGCAGCTCACGCTATTTCACTTTAAAAGTGCACTAATGCAAATGCAAAGCCCGCTTTGTAATACCCTTGCGATAGGGCTAGTTACTACGTTATTTGCCATTATTATTACGCTTTTGTGCTTAGAGTCTGAGCAGTTAAATGCAAAACCCCTATCGCGCTTTACCAGCTTAATTATTTATTTACCGCTGCTTGTACCAAGTATTGCGTTTTTATTTGGCCTAGTGTGGCTGCAGCAACTAGCAAATAACCAAGCCGCGTTTTTTAATGTGGTATTTACCCATTTATTGTTTGTACTACCGTATGTGTTTTTATCGCTTGCGAGCAGCTATAGGCGATTAGACCCTCGCTTTGCTCATGTAGCAGCAAGCCTTGGCGCCACGCCCTGCAAAGTGTTTTTACAGGTAAAACTACCCCAGTTGTTTGCCCCTATTTTGATTGCGGCTGCACTTGGTTTAGCCATTAGCTTTGGCCAATACTTACCTACACTTTTAGCCGGTGGCGGGCGCATAGCAACCATAACAACCGAAGCGGTTACCCTTGCTAATGGCGCAAGTAGGCGTACCAGTGCTGTGTATGCCATTATGCAAATGGCATTGCCACTCATTGGCTTTATCCTGGCGTGGGTTTTACCTAAGTACTTTTTTAAAAGCGCACATCGCTAACCCATAAATTAAAAGGTTTTTAATGCAGTCATCTTTAGAGATTAAAAATTGTGAGCTTTATCGTCAACATGAGCAATTACTAAGCTTAAACGAGCAGGTAAAAGGCGGCGAAATACTTACTATTATGGGGCCATCAGGCAGTGGTAAATCAAGTTTATTAAATTGGCTTACCGGCACATTACCCAACGGCTTTAACGCAAGTGGCGAAGTGTGGCTTAACGGTGAAAATATTAATAACTTGCCTGCTCATTTACGCCACATAGGTGTGCTTTATCAAGATGCGTTATTATTCTCGCATTTGTCGGTAAGCGGTAACATTGCCTTTGCTATGCCTAAAGGCAATAAAAAACAGCGCCTCGAAAAAATAGACCATGCGCTTGAGCAAGTGGGATTAAAAGGCATGGCTAGTCGCCACCCCGACAACCTTTCTGGTGGGCAACAAGCCCGCGTTGCTTTACTGCGTATGCTATTAAGCGAGCCAAAAGCTATTTTGCTTGATGAGCCATTTAGCAAGCTCGATACCCAATTAAGAGTAGATACCCGCGAACTGGTATTTAGCCAAATACGTGAGCATAAATTGCCCGCTATTATGGTAACCCACGATCATAGCGATGCAGAGGCTGCAAACGGCAAACTGACCACCTTAAATTTAGCCAAATAAACGCACAAAAAGCACAAGGCACTAAGTATGTTAGACAAATACATCACCCCGGTAATAAAGCCACTGTTAATTCCGGTTGTAGCGTTAATGCACAAGCGCGGTATAACGCCCGACCAACTCACTGTGGTTGGTTTTTTAATAGGGCTATTAGCTGTGCCATTAATTGCGTATGAAATGTGGTACGCAGCGTTAACAGCTATTGCTTTAAATCGTATTTTAGATGGGCTAGATGGCGCATTGGCACGCCATGCAAATTTAAGTTCAAGCGCTGGCGGTTTTTTAGATATTACCCTCGACTTTTTATTTTACGCGGCAATTCCGCTTGGCTTTATTTTGGCAAACCCCGAGCAAAACGCCATTGCAGGTAGCATATTACTGGCCACCTTTATAGGCACAGGCTCAAGCTTTTTAGCCTTTGCCATAGCCGCCGAAAAATTTAAGCTCGAAAAACCCCAGTTTAAATACAAAAGTTTTTACTATTTAAATGGCTTAACCGAAGGCACAGAAACCATAGCGCTATTTATTGCCTTTTGTATTTGGCCGCAGCACTTTGCCATAATGGCGAGTATTTTTGCCACTGCGTGCGCTATTACTATTTTTACACGTATACATGGAGGATATAACACGTTAAAACTCCAAGAAGTTGATGAGGTTACACAAGCCAATGAGTAATGAAATTTGGTGGCGTTTAGGGTTCTTTTTCAGCATTTTGGTTATTATGATGCTGCTAGAATCGCGTATGCCTGCGCGTAAATCGCCTATAAAAAGTAACACCCGATGGTTTGCTAATTTTGGACTCGTGTTTGCTTCATCACTAATTGCTCGCTTAAGTGTGCCAATAGGCTTAACCGCAGTAGCGCTTTATAACCAAGAACACGGTATTGGTTTATTTAATCAAATAGCCACACCAAGTATTGTTGCTATTACTTTAAGCATGTTACTGCTTGATATACTTATTTATTGGCAGCACCGGCTTTTTCATCAGGTGCCTATTTTGTGGCGCTTGCACCGTGTACACCACGCCGATGCCCATGTAGATACCAGCACAGGTTTGCGTTTTCACCCTATCGAAATTGTACTCAGCATACTTATAAAGCTCATTGCCGTTACCGCCTTAGGTGTGCCCGCTATTGCCGTATTAATATTTGAAATAGCACTTAATGGTTTAGCGCTGTTTAATCATGCGAATATTCGCTTGCCAAATGCGATAGAAAACCCCCTTCGGCTCATATTAATGACTCAAATACTGCATCGTATTCACCATAGTCAACGTGTGAGCGAAACCAATTCGAACTACGGATTTAGCGTTATTTGGTGGGACAAACTGTTTGGCAGTTACAAAAATGAAGCGCAAAAAGCCGATAACGAGATAGATATTGGCTTAAAAGAATACCCAAGCCAAAAACAAAATGCGTCACTTTGGGCATTGTTAATCATGCCATTTAAAAATAAGTAACACCTATTCTCTTAAAAAATAAAATATTAAAACAATATTACGCAGTTTGATTATTTTAGAACTACAGTTAATACGTTAATCAGTAAATTAATTGTAAATAATTTAGACAAATATGTTGACCAAATCACAACTGCACAATACTATTTGTAAGCGCTTACAATTGCACACAAAAATGTAAGCGCTTACAGAAAGTATAAAAGCTATAAAATCAACTAAACTTAAACACATATTCTGACAATTATCAGTTGAACGGGGTTCAGTTATGAACATTGAAACAACACGCATTACACGCCTTTTGGCAGCTATTTCATTAGCGTCTTTGGCCGGCTGTGGTGGTGACGCTGCAACAACAAACACGAATACAGAAGTCGTTAATTCTTCAGAGCCAGTCTCAGATTGGCGCATGGTATGGAATGACGAATTTGACGGCACTAGCATTGATACAAACAAATGGAACTTTGAATTAAATTGTGCTGGTGGTGGTAATAACGAAAAGCAATGTTATACCGATAGCGAAGAAAATGCCTTCATCAAAGACGGCATGCTTAACATAGTTGCTCTTCCCGCAGAAGAAGGTGCACAAAAACCTTACACATCAGCCCGCCTAAATACCCGTTACAACGCAGATTTTACTTATGGCCGTTTTGAAATGCGTGCAAAATTACCGTCTGGTCAAGGTAGCTGGCCTGCATTTTGGATGATGCCAACTGATGAAGAATACGGCACATGGCCGCGTTCTGGTGAAATTGATATTTTAGAAGCTGTAAATCTTAAAGTAGCCGCTGAAGATGGCACTGTTGAATCATACGTGCACGGTACTCTTCATTACGGTCGTGAATGGCCAAATAACTCTAGTTCAGGTAAAGCTTATTTATTACCTGAAGACATGAACCCAGCTGATGATTTTCATACTTACGCTATAGAGTGGCAAGAAGGTGAGATCCGCTGGTATGTAGATGACTATTTATACGCTACACAACGTCGCTCAGAAGTTCGTTACAATTCAAAAGACGAAGCTGTTGGCCTTAAACATAAAGGCTGGTTTGCTGAATACTTTGAACAAGGAAGCGGCGAACTTACAACGCATTGGGATAACGCCCCTTTCGACAAAGATTTTTACCTGATATTGAATCACGCAGTTGGTGGAGATTGGCCTGAAAACGTTAACAATTTAGGTATTGATGCAGACGCGTTTGCACAAGGCCAAAGCTTTGAGATTGATTACGTTCGAGTATACGAATGTGCATCAAACCCAATCACTGGCAAAGGCTGTGAAACAGTTCGCCCAGGTTACGACAGCCTAGAAGACGCACTTGTAGAAGGTGCAGCACCTGTGCCTACACCACCAAGCGACGGTGTAGCCCGAAACCTTGATATATTTAACGGTAGCCTAGACGCCAACTGGATTGCATGGGATTGTTGTGGCGGCACTGTACCAGAAGTTATCACTGATGCAGACAAAGGTGACGTTGTTAAATTTAACATAAATGATAACAACGGCACCGTGCTTGGCTTCTCTACACGCGGTGGTCACTTTGCAGACGATTTCACAGGGACATCGTCTCCATTTGATGCATCTCCATTACTAGATTTAAACGGCCGTTTAACGTTTGATATGAAAGTGGTAACGCCTCCAACATCAGATACTACCTGGATACTAAAAGCAGAAGCAGGTGATGGTGGCCCAAATACAGGCGACGTACCATTAAGTGAAAGCAATGAAGGCGTAACGCCTGTAACTGGTCAATGGCAAACATATACTTTTCCATTGTCATTACTTCAAGAAAAAGGCTTAGATTTAAGTGCAATTGATGTGCTTATGGTATTCCCTGCATGGCAAACAGGTGAAGGTGCTGAGTACCTTATTACTAATGTAGCAATTGAAGGTGACTTGGGTGCTTCTCCTGAGGTTGTTTTATTCGACAACGGACAAAGTTTAGATTGGCCTATGTGGGATTGCTGTGGTGGTTCAACACCAGTTGAAGCATTAGACGACGAAGAACACGGTTTAACTGCAGAGTTTAGCATTGGTGAAGCGCCTACAGTAATGGGCTTTAACACACGCACTTCTGCGGGTGGAAGCGGCACACCGTTCGATGCGACTAGCATTTTAGAAAATGGCGTTCTTCAGTTTGAACTAAAAGTAATGTCAAATCCTAATAACCCAGATTCAACTTGGTTAATGAAAATAGAATCAAATGAGGGTGACTCAGCAGTAGAGCTTCCGTTAACAGACGCAGGTGACGCACCAGTTGCCGGTGAATGGAAAACTTACACTTATACCTTAGCTGACTTAGCAGGTGCAGGCCTGGATGTTAGCGCAATTGATGTTGTTATGATTTTTCCAGCGTGGGGCACCGGTGAAGGTGCAGTATATCGTGTAGATAACGCTAAAATTTATGACCCAAGTGCAACATCTGCAGCAGGAAGTGAAATTACAATCTTCCAAGATACAGCCGCAGAGCAATGGAGCATCTGGGACTGTTGTGGCGGTTCAACGCCAACAGAAGAAACAGACGATAGCGACCATGGTACCGTTGCTGAGTTTGTAATTGGCTCAGCGCCAACTGTTATGGGCTTTTTAGCCGATGAAGGTGTTTCTTTTGATGCCTCGTCTATCCTTGCAAATGGGGTTGTACAATTTGAAATGAAAATGGTGACTCCACCTAACGCAACGGATTCTCAATGGTTATTTAAAATTGAGTCAACTGGTGCAGCATCAGCTGTGGAGCTGCCTCTTGCAGAAAGTGTTGAAGGTCAAACACCAGTTATTGGTCAATGGCAAACATACACATTTACGTTGCAATCACTTTTTGACGCCGGTTTAGATATCAGTGATATCAACGTGTTAATGGTTTTCCCAGCATGGGGTACGGGTGAAGGCGCGGTTTATCGCATCGATAACGTGATTATTGCAAACCCGTAGAACAACCATTGAATGGTAGGTGCCTTTAAATAGGCACCCACTAACTGTAATAAATTTAGAAAAGCAGAGCAATTATGAACACATTCACTTTTAAAAAGAGCCAGTTAGCAGCTTCTGTGTCACTTATCATCGCTGCAAGTACATTCAATTTAGCCTATGCAGCAGAAGAAAATACTGCTGAACCTGAACTAGAAGTCATTGAAGTAAAAGGTATCCGCGGATCGTTAATTCGTTCAATGGATGTAAAACGAGATGCCTCTGGTGTAGTTGACGCCATTTCAGCTGAAGAAATGGGTAAGTTTCCAGATACAAACTTAGCAGAATCATTACAGCGAATTACTGGTGTGTCTGTCAGCCGTTCAAACGGTGAAGGTAGCCAAATTACTGTTCGTGGTTTTGGCCCATCGTTTAACTTGGTAACACTAAATGGTCGCCAAATGGCCGGCACAGGTTTTACTCGCTCATTCAACTTTGAAAACTTATCATCAGAAGGTGTAAGTTCGCTTGAAGTAATGAAAACTGCGCGCGCCGATTCACCAACGGGTGGATTGGGTGCAACTGTAAATATTGTTACCGCTAAACCATTACAAAAGCCAGGTGAGCGTTTTTCTTTCATGGCTAAAGGTATTCACGATACATCTGTAGAAGAAGGCGATAAAGTAACACCTGAAATTGCAGGTATCTACAGTAATACCTTTGATGACGAGCGTTTTGGTGTGTCGGCTAACTTTTCATACCATCGTCGTGATTTTCAACGACAAGCAGCAAATGTTCGATCTTGGTTAGTTAACCCTAACCTCTCGGTTGATGCGGCTAATATTGTTGATAACCGCCCAATGGATGCTGAAGGTAACCCGGATAAACAATTCTTTGACCCAAACGCGGGGGAAAATGGTGAATTTGTTTCAGCCGCTTTCTTTCCGCAAGAAGTTAGCTTTGCGAAAGATGACATTCAGCGCGAACGCTTAAATGCACAAGCAACATTTCAGTTTGCACCAACAGACAACCTGACATTTACGCTTGACCATACAATTTCACAAGCAACAACCGGTAATAACTCATTGTCTTGGGGGATCTGGAACGGCTCGTTCGGTGGTAATGCCAATGCTTATGAGCTTGATGAAAACGGTACAGCAGTTTATTACAACTCTGCAGGTGACGATGCATCATTTACTGCATTTCGTGAAACATCAGAAGTTGACTCAAAAGCGACAGGTATTAACGTTGAATGGTTAGCAACCGAAAATCTGAGCTTTAACTTTGATGCCCACACATCTAAAACAACAACTGATAATGGTAAAGATCCTGGTTTAGGTGCTAATGCACGAATCATTTTAGGTTCGGCAGATATTTCAACTAAAGAATACTTTTTCCGTGAGGGTGACGTACCTGGTTTTAATGTAAATTGGAATAATGGCACACAAGAAGTTGATCCAAACCAAATTGGTTCTAACTTTAGTATATTTACCAGAACACCCGGTGAATCTGAAGTATCTCAAGTACAACTAGACGGTAAATTATTTACTTACACTGATATTGGTTTAGAAACCGTTAAATTTGGTGCAGCATATACTAAGCAAACACTTAGTGGTTGGGGTGGCTCTAATAATGCGAATGCTCCAGGCTTTAACAATGGTACATTTGCCGAGATATTCCCAGACAGTATGTTTGAGCGTGTAGATTTAAGTGGATTCCTTGACGAATTTTCGTTTGGTCCTAACGGTGTAGCGCCAGGCTATGCTTATACTTATGATCTTGATGAAGCATTTGCTCGCCAAAGCGCTTTTTTAACTGAAGACGTAATAGGCAGTGATGTTTACCAAATAGGCACTTTTGATGGCTTCCCAACTAATAAAGTAGAAGAAGAAACAATCAGTGTTTACCTATCTACAAATTGGGTATTTAACGTTAGCGACTACGATGTTTTTGTAAATTTAGGCCTTCGCTACGAAGAAACTGACATTGTTAGCCCAGCCAAAAGCCGTGTTGCTCAGCAGGTATATTGGGCTGGTGGTTCTGAATGGTTAACAGAATTTGCCAGTGGTGGTGAATTAGTTGAGGTTGATTACAAAGGTAATTACGATCTTCTTCTACCTATGATAGATGTGAAAGTTGACCTTTCTGATAACTTAGTATCACGCGTATCATGGGGTCAAACAATCACACGCCCTACTCTTGGCGACATGCTTGGCAACTTAAGCTTAACACCGTCACCTAAATTAAATTCAAGAAGCGGTAGTCGTGGTAACCCAAACCTACAACCGTTTAAATCAACCAACTTCGATCTTAGCCTTGAATATTACTACAATGAAGGTAGCTACGCTGCAGTAGGCATGTTTTGGAAAGATGTAGATAATTGGATTGATAACACGCAAGTAACTACTACGTTTGAAGGCCTGCATGATGTTTATTTAGGTCAGCGCTGGAATAACGCGGTCGCCGCAATTGAAGGGCGTGGCGATCAGGCAACTGACGCTGCTATCTATAATGAGATTGTTGCAAATGGTGTAGGAATTGGCGAAAACAACCGCGTACTTCCTGACCCAGCAACTGATCCGTTAATTGAGTGGACAATCAACTCACCAGAAAACGTAGGATCTCGTAAAGTAAATGGTGTTGAGTTTGCGATACAGCATTTATTTGGCGAGTCGGGTTTTGGTGCTGGTTTTAATGCCACTATTGTTGATGGTGATGTAGAGTACGACAACTATTACCTTGCATCTCAAGCTGTGTTAGCGGGTCTGAGTGACTCTGCAAACCTACAAGGTTTTTACGAAAAAGATGGCTTATCAGTTAAAATTACTGGTGCATGGCGTGATGAATACTTAATTGCGCAAGGCCTACCGGACTCAGGCGCTACCGCTCCACCACAATATGCTGAAGAATACTTACAGTGGGATATTAGCGTTAACTACGAAGTTAACGAAAGCACTACCGTGTTTTTTGAAGGGGTTAATTTAACAAACGAAACAGAGCGTTCGTTCAGCCGTTTTGAAAGTCAGTTCTTAAGCGCTGCACAATATGGGCCACGTTATGCCTTTGGTTTTAGATACTCAATGGGTAACTAAACATAAATAAACAATCTATAAAAACCGCTCTTAGAGCGGTTTTTTATTTTGTAAGCTATGGTATGCGCTTTATGTGCTCTAATAATATGTTAGTTGTCCAGTCGATGCCGTTGTACGCAATATCTGGCTTGTAAAAGTCTCCTGCCCCACGCGCTCTATTTACATAGACTTTATTTGGCACAATCACTTTACCTAAGCCTTAAGGTAAATCAGCTAAACGTACCTCCATATACAACGTTATCGCCAATTTATGGGGAATAGCTACACAACATAGGCTCTGCCTTGCCTAAACACTAAACACTAAACACTAAACACTAAACACTAAACACTAAACAGGCTGCTGAAGATTTAACCTGAAAGGTCAACAGACCCCAATCATTTAATGCTTGAGTAAACGAATCCATTCATCGGGGTTAGCTAAAATAAAATCATAACTATCATTATTTTTTAAAGTAATTGTTATTGCATCATGTGTAAGTGGCAAAATCCCCGCCCCTTTACCGACTGATTTTTCAATTTTAATAATTGCGCTTCGTGATAATGTATAAGGCCCTAAACCAGCACTTTCATTGTATGGCTCAAAACGTACCTGACCTTGCGTTACATAAAATTTACCATCGACTTTTGCCACACCACTTTGGTACGTAGCAGTAGATGATTTAAGTATTTTATTGTTCATTCGGCTTTCCTGCTAATTCATAAATTTACTTTTATAAAACTTTTTCACCTTACGAAGTTATACAGTCTTATGTTTTAAGGCAATTAATTTGTACCTAAAAAGGTAAATTCAGTTTGTACCGCGACTCTCTAGCAAAGTATTAATTAATCTTGGTACAAACCTTGATACCTAATTAATAACAAAACGACTTACAGGTACGGATTATGGCGAAATTTTTTGGAATTTATTGTGCATCTGGGCTAACTCAATAATCCATAATGCTGATAAAATGCAAGCCACTTTAAAGGCTAATATCGTGACTTCATTAAAAGAGTTTGGAGATATCCCTCTTGAAAAAGCTTACTATTTATTTTTGTTGCTTAACGATCAGCATCACCATTTAGCCATCCCATTTGATAAAGTGGATGAATATCAAATGGATTTTTGCCTGCCCTTTTACTCTTGGAAAGTACTTCGTCATGTTTTGTCGCAGCCCACAGCGCAGGTAAGAAAACATCGCTTTTATCATGATTTTTTACGCTATGCATTCCCCGAAGCATTAGACTCGCCTTGGCAAGCATACCCAGGTCATGTTCCATGTTTATTACCAAAAGAAGGGATTGATCAATGGCAAATTAAACGGCCCAAGCAGTTTAAACCAGCTAAGGTGTGCCATATTTTCACTCAATTAATGAAATGCCAACATAAGCAGTTAGTTAACCTTGCCTCGTTTAGTTCGGTTGCGTTACTGCATGCCTCTGGCATTAAAAGCTATAACGATAAGCTAAAGGTTATAGAAAATATGCTTAAGTAGTAACATTAAAACACTTTGATGTAGGCTTCGACTCAAGGTGTTTTGAATCAAACCGTTTTTATTTAGTCGGTGGGAACCATACGTTAACAATTTTTCCACTACGCACTTCGTACACCGCAACGGCAAACATATCATCTTTGCCGTTACCAAGACCGGTTAACCGTTCATAATCAACGACCACAGGACCATTTACAATTCTGTTTTCAAGAACCACTTTAAAAGATTTTGGCGCCGTTTTTAAAAACTGATACGCTTTTATCAAGCTTTCTTGGCCAATGATATCGGGGGCGTCTTTTTGGCTGCTTTTAATTTTTATATCAGCCGAGTGACAGCTTGCAAATAACGCTATATTTCGCGCGTTATAAGCCTCTAGTTGCGCTTGCACAACGTGTTCAGGGTCGCTACTTGCAGAGCACGCTAACGCATCACTCGCATAACAAAGGCTAAACAGCGTAAGCATTGATACAACTTTCATAACAATCAACATCCTTGAAAATAAACTGGGTAGTAAAAAAGCTAGTTGTGAAAATGACTACGAAAACTTAAAAAATACAACACTAGCAAGCAGCAAATATAACCTAAAGCAGATTGCAAAATAAAATTAAGTGAAATTACTTGAATACAAAAAAAGGAGAGCATACGCTCTCCTTTTTCAAACGGTCAAGGCCTATCAATTTCTAAAACGATGTACCTGTAACAACATAAGGTATCATGCCTGGAGAGTTTCTATTAAATTGTATATAACAACCATTGCCCGCATCTGAACATGCCTGACCTTGTATTCTAGAAACAGTGCTTCTACCGTCATAATCCGTAGTCTTTAGTTTGGCAATCAAATCTTTAATTTCTGAATGGACGTCCAATAAAACAGGATCTAAACGCTCAATGTCTTGACTTACCTTTAAACCGTCAATGTTTATATTTTGCTGTTCAATTATTGCAACTAATTTATCTAATTTTTCTTGCGCACCTTCATGACCACGAATAGCCAGCGTTTTATGCATTTTAGCTGACTGATACAAACTAGCTTCCGTACCTATACCATGTTCATAAAAAACAGCTAACAGCTCATAAGCTGGCAAATAAGTTGACTCTTTTGCCTTAATTAGTAGATCGAATGCTAATTTGTCTGAATTTTTATTATTTTCAGCAAACAATTGTTTTGCCTTATCAACCAAAGCAGGCGGGAAACCTCTATCGACAACTCGGTTTAATAACTCATCAGCTCTTGCTATATCTTTATCAAAGATATGCCCTGTTCTATACCAACGCGAAGCCTGATGGATAGCAAAAGGGTCTTTCCACTTAATAGCTCTTAACATAAACTTTCTGGCATATGCGTCGTCTTGGCTTACGCCTTCACCGTTTGCATAAGCAATGGCAAGTAAGCTAGCAGCTTCGCTACTACCGTTAATGGCAAAATTTCTGAGCTTTTTGAAATCCGATGTACATTCAGCAGTTTCACACAAAGGAAGTACATCTGTCCCTTGGTCTGTGTTTGCATAAGCAAAATTAGCTGATAAGGCCGACGCTATAATTAAAGGTAAAACTTTAGATATTCTCATTGTTCTCTCCATGGTAATGATTTTGGTGTACCTGATTTAGATTACAACAGTTTGTTTAAAAATCAAGCTTATAATTACAAGAACATACTGACGTTGTTTATAACTTAAAACCATAATATATATCTAAGTTTCACCGCATAATTAGAGTTTGCAACTTTTAAATATTATTATCGGGTAATAATAATTTAATTTTTCCACTCATTTAAGCCGCCAAATATTATTAAAACACCTTTTTTGTGAAGGGGTAAATTAATTACATGACTAATCGCTTGTTAAATCTAAATACGGTTATCAAATAACTAAAAGATTAACGTTAGAAACCCAATTTTTTATTATGTTAAACAGCACAATATGTTAATTTATGTAATGTAGTTTTTCGGCAAAGAGTAATTAATGAGTAAACAAATTCGATGGACCTTAAAAAGTATTGCTAAAGAGCTAGGTGTGTCTAATGCAACGGTATCTAATGCATTTAATCGTCCAGATCAGCTTTCTGAAAAGCGCCGAGAAGCGATACTCAAAGCCTGCAAAGAGCTTGGTTACTTTGGCCCAAATAAAGCGGCGCAATCGTTAAGAAACGGTACCTTTAACATTGTCGCTTTGGTGTTACCCGACAGCGTGGAATACATGGTGTCGGACCCAGTCGCCAGCAGCTTTATGCGTGGCGTTACCTCAGTACTCGAAAAAAACAATATTAACGTTTTGTTGTTCTCTGGCAGTAACAATAACCTCAATAGTGTTGTTGATTTTGTAGATGGTTTTATTTGTTACGGTCGTCCTCGTAACCACGCATTAGTAGAACAACTTAAAACTACACCAAAACACGTCGTCACTGTAGATTTTGACATTAATCGCAATGCGTCGGTTAACATTAATAACGAACAAGCTAGCTACGAAATTGCCAAGCATGTTTTGCACAATATAAACGATAAAGTCGCCATTCTAGGGCTAAGACTTCTCGATGAAAACGTATTATGCCGCGTTTATGAACATCACGAGTTTCAAACCGGAGAGTCAATTTCTCATCAGCGTTTACGTGGCTATCAACGTGCATTAGTTGAGGCAAATATTAGTGTTGCTGACGATCGTATTTGGAACATACCTGAGAGCAGTGAGCGCTTTGCTAATATAGCTGCAAAAGAAGTATTATCAGCTTCACCTCGCCCTAACGTTATTATCTGTATGAGTGATTTAATTGCACTGGCCACAATGCGAGAAGCAATCAGGCAAGGTATAAAAATTGGAAAAGACCTACGTATTGTTGGATTTGATGGGATTGATGAAGCAGCACGGTTCGTGCCTAGGTTAAGTACTATTCATCAAAACAGTGAAGAAAAAGGCGTAATTGCTGCAAACTTATTTATTTCTAAAGAAAACAAAATACAAGAAGTCAGCTACGAACTCGACATTGGTGCCAGCAGTTAATAAAAAAGCCAAGCTAACTAGCTTGGCTTTTTGTTAAGCAAAACTCTATTCGTTACAATAAAGAATCTAAACTTATCGATGTTTCTTCATCACCATTTACTTGCGTTATAAGGGCGGTTCTTGCTTCAAAATCTACACTTAATGAAATAGATTGCTCACCAAGTTGCCACGTTAAACAACACATACCGCCTTCACCTTGCGCTGAAAACTCACCAGAGAACGCAGGGTGTTCGTTACGAATTTTAATCAGTTCAATTAAGCCTTTTACAACGGGCTTATCAAGTGATTGACTTATTTTATCTGCATTTAAATATGGGCGGTTAATATCGCGGCCAACGTTTGTTTTTGCTAAAAGATCCATATCGTTTTCGCATGCAAATAGGCCTCCGTAATACACTTGTGGAACACCTGGTGCAAAAAACTGAATGGCACGAGACAATAAATAATCAAAATCTTTGGCGCCTAACGCATTATAATAAGTACAATTAACTTGATATAAGTCAACATTACTTGCAGCAGCTCCTGTTGCTTGTCGACTTTCATTATTGCTGTTTGCATGCATAGTTTCTACAAGGTTATCAATTTGCTCAGCGTTTAATAAACCCGGTTTGTCGCCCATTGGACCTGCATCAATAATACCAATACCGTCATGTGTATCGAGAACAGTTAAACAGTTACGTGGTGATATTTTTAGCCACTTCAAAAGTGCATCAACGTCATTGTTAAATAAGCTATGTAAAATAAGCGGCGGCAGTGCAAAGTCGTAAACCATGTTTACGCGCTTAGCCACCTCAACCTGAGTTTGATAATGGCTGTGTATTTCAGCAATTGTTTCCATACCTAATTCATTTGCTTGCTTAGATAAGTTATCTAAGTAACCAAACGTTTCATCTAGCATAAAACAGTTAGTACCCGCTTGCTTAATAGCGTACCCCGCTGCATCTAAGCGAATAATATTTACATTGTTAGCCGAGAACTTGGTAAGTACGTTATTTAAATACGCAACGCCTGCCTCTACCTTTACATTAATATCAATTTGATTATCGGTAAACGTAGTCCAAAAATCGTACGTTTCGCCATCACCACATTTCATTGGTGTAAAACAACTACCAGGGCGAGGACGATAAATTGCTTTTTGCTCTGCGTCGCTCATGCCATTTGGAAATACGTCTTCTTTGGTTAAAAACAAATCCCAAAACTCAGAGGCTTTACCTTTTGCAAGCACATCCTGAAACTGAAAAGACTGCGCCGATACATGGTTAACAATTAAGTCAGCCATTAAATCATGATTATTGCCTAGCGCTTTAATATCTTCCCAAGAACCTATTCTTGAATCTACTTCGCTATGGTCGATAGGGTCAAAGCCAGCATCACTGCCGTCAATTGGATTATAAAATGGCAACAAATGCACACCGCCAAATACGCCTTTTAAAGAACTGTTTAAAAGTGTAGTGAGTGCATTAATGTCTTGACCAGTGATTCGATCAGCATATGTGATCAATTGAACTTTGTTTTGCATCATTGTGTGATTACCATGTTGAAACTTAATCGATTAAGATATATCTTTAACTAGAGAGTAAGAATTTACAAGTAATTTTTAAAAATTTTACATACAACTATCGTTGCATGAATAATACTTCACTAAGTAACTAACTGACTTAACGCGTATTAGCCTGCATTTAACGAGGATTAAATAAAATGACAAAATCACACACACAAGCAACCAGCGATCCGTTGCGACAAATACGCTGGCTCACATACATGATGTTTTTTATGTTTGCCATGACCTCTGATGCGGTCGGCATGATCATCCCTGAGCTTATAAAAGACTTTGGTTTAAGTATGACCCAAGCTAGTGCCTTTCATTATGCGCCAATGGCTTTAATTGCTTTTAGTGGACTATTTTTAGGCTTTTTAGCCGACAGCCTAGGCCGAAAGCAAACCATTATGCTGGGCTTACTCATTTTTTCTGCGAGTTGTTTTTTATTTGCAGTGAGTTCTAGTTTTAATTTTTTCTTGTTACTTCTTTGCTGTATTGGTTTGGCAATCGGTTTATTTAAAACAGGTGCATTAGCTTTATTGGGTGATATTTCACACAGTAACGAAGAACACACCAAAACAATGAACAAGGTAGAAGGCTTTTTTGGAATAGGTGCTATTGTTGGCCCTGCACTGGTAGGTGTTTTACTCGTTCAAAATGTAAGCTGGACATACCTTTACATTATTGCCGGTGTTATGTGTTTGATCCTTGCTCTTCTAGCATGGCGAGCAGATTATCCGCCAGTTGTAAAAACAACCGAAAAACCCGCTTCACTTGCCACTACCATGAAAATGATTAAAAACCCTTACGCACTCGGCTTTTCAATGGCCATCGCATTATATGTAGCTACCGAAGTGGCTATTTATGTATGGATGCCAACGCTGCTACAAGACTACACAGGTTCATGGCCATTACTTGCAACATACGCACTAACCATATTCTTTATACTTCGCGCAGCGGGTCGTTTTATAGCGGTATGGTTACTAAATCGCTTTAGTTGGCAAGGCGTAATGACCTACCTGAGCCTTGGCATAGCACTGTGCTATGTAGGCACATTAATCGGCGGTGTAGATTGGGCTGTAGGATTGCTTCCACTTTCTGGTTTATTTATGTCAATGGTTTACCCCACTTTAAATTCTAAAGGCATTTCCTGTTTCCCTGTTCAACAACATGGTGCCGTAGCTGGCGTTATATTATTTTTCACCGCATTGTCTGCAGCATTAGCACCGCTTTTAATGGGTATGATCAGTGATTACTTTGGTCACGTACGTTATGGCTTTTATTTAGCAACCGGTTTTGCTGTTATTTTATTTTTGGCTATGCTTTTTAATTATTTACGCGACCCATCAGCATCAGCTTTAGAACAAAATAACGTAGTTACTAATTAATTTGATAATTATTTAACAAAAAAATTACCCTAAAAATCAATGGGTGAGTAAAAAAAGAGCAAATTAACAATAAAATAATTTGCATCTTGTAAAAATTTTGTTATTTTTACTTAATCGATTAAGTAAAAATAAATAACCACTTAGGTTCAACATAACGAGGCGTTCACATGACAACACACAACACTCCTTTATATTTAATCAGTGCATTAGCACTTGCAGTAAGCCAAGGCATTAATGCTCAAGAAGCAGAAACAACTCAGCCAGAAGCATCACAAAACAAAGGACTTGAAACAATCGTTGTAACCGGTGTTCCACGCCGTACAACTATTATGGCTTCAAGCGTATCAGTAAGCAGTGTTTCGCTTGAACAAGTTCAAGTTTCAACACCTCGCTCTACCGCTGAAGCATTTAGAATCATTCCGGGTATCCGTTCAGAATCTACTGGCGGTGAAGGTAACGCAAACATTGCAGTTCGTGGTCTACCGGTTGCATCAGGTGGCGCTAAATTTCTACAGTTACAAGAAGACGGTTTACCTGTACTGCAATACGGTGACATTGCTTTTGGTAATGCTGATATTTTTATGCGCCTCGACAATACGGTACAAACGGTTGAGTCAATTCGTGGTGGTTCAGCGTCTACAGCAGCAAGTAATGCACCGGGCGGTATCATCAACTTTATCTCTAAAAACGGCGAAAACGAATCGGGCAGCGTTGCAACCACTGTTGGCCTAGATTTCGATAGTGTCCGTACTGATTTTGAATACGGTACTTATTTAACTGACAGCGTTCGCTTTCATGTAGGTGGTTTTGTACGCCAAGGTGAAGGCCCACGTGAAACAGGTTACACGTCAAATAAAGGTGGTCAAATAAAAGCTAATTTGACTAAAGATTTCGAGAACGGCTATGTGCGCCTTTACTACAAACACTTAGACGACAAAAGCGTTGGCTACCTTCCAATGCCAATGTACTCAAATGGTGATTCAGTTCCAGGGTTTGACTCTCAGTCAGATACACCGCATTCAGCCTTATTTACTAAAACAGTTCGCTTAAATGGTCAAAATCAAATTAGCAATGGTGACATTCGCGATGGCATGAACCCAAATGTTGATTCTATTGGCTTTGAAGCTGTATTTGACCTAGACAACGACTGGCGTATTGAAAACCGTTTCCGTAAGTCATCAGTTAGCGGAAACTTTAATTCTATTATCCCTGCTGAAGTAGGTGATGCATCAGCAATGGCAGCAAGCATTGGTGGAGCAGGCGCAACACTTAGTAACGCAAATACAGGTGACGCATTCAATGGCGATTTAGCAATGCGCATCCATACGTTTGACGTAACAATGAATGACTTTGACTCTATTGTTAACGACTTTAAACTAACAAAATCGTTTGACGATGACACAAGCCTTACGTTTGGTTACTACGCATCAACACAAAACATAGCTATGTCGTGGTTATGGAACTCTTACGTTATGGAGCTTAAAGGTGACAATGCCGCACTGTTAAACGTAACCGCAGCCGACGGCACTGAGTTTTCAGAAAACGGTTTATACGCTTACGGCACGCCATTTTGGGGCAACTGTTGTCAACGCGATTACGACACTGAATACGACACACGTGCACCTTATGTTGCTTTCTCAACTAAACTTGGTGACTTGAGTATTGATGCAAGTGCGCGTTATGACAGCGGTGAAGCACGCGGTAATTACGCAGGAGCAGTAACCTCTACTGTAGACATGAACCGTGATGGTGTTATTTCAGTACCCGAGCAAAGCGTTGTAGGTATTGATCATGCGAATGCAAGCCCAGTAAATTACGACTGGAGCTATTCGTCTTACTCAATTGGTGCTAACTACCAAATAGACCCTAGCCTTGCAACATTTGCACGTATCAGTAAAGGCGGACGTGCAAACGCTGATCGTCTTTTATTTGGTAAAGTACGCTCAGATGGCTCAGTAGCTGATGAAGATGCAGTTGATGAAGTAAATCAGTTTGAGTTTGGTGTTAAAAAGCGTTTTGACTCGCTATCGGTATTTGCAACAGCGTTCTACGCAGAAACTGAAGAACAAAACTTTGAAGCAACATCACAAACGTTTTTTGACCGTGAATACGAAGCCAAAGGTATTGAGCTTGAATCAACGTACTTCATGGATGCATGGGATTTTCGTGGTAACTTAACGTGGACTGATGCCGAAATAGCTAAAGATGCACTAACACCTGACGTTGTAGGGAATACGCCACGCCGTCAAGCTGATTTAATTTACTCACTAATGGCTCGTTACAGCTATGAAAAAGGTGCAGCAGGTTTAAGCTTTATTGGTACAACTGATGCTTACGCGCAAGATAATAATGACCTTAAATTTGATGGTTACACGCAGGTAAATGGCTTTGTAAGCTACGACCTATCTGAAAACCTTAGCCTTGCGCTTAATGTAAATAACCTATTTGACACAGTCGGTATTACAGAAGCAGAGGAAGGTTCAGTACCAGCAAACGGGATTATTCGCGCACGTACAATTAATGGCCGTACTACATCATTAACGCTTAAATACGCGTTTAACTAACCGAGTCTGAGTGTGTTAAGCGCTGAAATGCAGTTTAATTTCAGCGCTTTATTCCTCGCTTAGCTCAAACTTAATTACTCTCCCGTAAATTTAACCTAGCTTAGCTAGGTTTTTTAGGATTTATAACATGACCAAATTACTTAGCCTTGGCGAGCTGCTTATTGATATGTTGCCACAAGACTCACACAACACAGCTTATTTACCTATTCCTGGCGGCGCACCTGCAAACGTAGCAGTAGGTTATGCAAAGTTGGGCGGAAACGCAGCTTTTTGTGGTGGTATGGGTGATGATTACTTTGCAAAACAACTTACTGACGCAGTAAAGCACTATAATGTCAGCACAGAGTATTTATTTACTATAAAAAATGCGCAAACAGCGATGGTTATTGTCAGCCTAGATGAAACAGGCGAGCGTAGCTTTAATTTTTACCGCAATAACACCGCCGATCTACTGCTTACCCATGAACATTTACAAAAAATTCAGTGGGATGAAATAAGTACCCTGCATTTTTGCTCAAATACGCTTACAAGTATTGCCATTGCAAACACAACAATAAGCGCTCTAAAACAAGCAAAAAGTCATAATAAACTTGTTAGCTTCGACGTAAATTTACGATACAGCCTTTGGCATAACATTCGTGATATTGAACCTAATGTGCATGCCTGCTATGCCCATTGCGACATTATTAAATTATCTCGCGATGAGTTAAATTTTTTAGCAGAACAATCCAATCAGTCAGGTGATGAATATTTACAATCGCTTATAGAGCTGGGTGTTAGTTTAGTTTTCTTAACCGATGGACCTGAGCCTGCCACCGTTTACCATAAAACGTTTACCGTAAGTGAAGCCGCTCCAATTATTAACGCAGTAGATACAACCAGTGCCGGAGACGCGTTTATTGCAGGTGTTTTATATCACTTAAATCACTACAACGAGACGCTATTACCAAGCGACAAACTCAACAACGAACAAATAATTAAAGACGCATTAAATTTTGGCCTTCGCTGTGGCTCAAAAGCTTGTTTATCAAAGGGTGCTTTTCCTGCATTGCCCGTTTTAGACGATGTACTTTGAGCTAATACACTCAGAAGTAGTTCAAAAGTTAGTCTAAAAAAGCCCCTGTAGGTAAATACCTACAGGGGCTTTTTTACAATTACTAATTTAAGCGCTTATAAAGCAAGCTCTTCTTTAGCACGTGTTAAGTTGTGCGATACCATATCATTGTTAGATAGTTGTTTTGCTTCGTATAAATCAGCAAGGCCAGCCGTTTCGTTTTTAGCTTTTAAGCGAGCTATACCACGGTTACTTAGCGCGAATGATGTAAGCTCACGAACTTTAAATTTAGGGGCATCTGCATCTTGTAAAAGTGCAATTGCTTGAGTACAAATTTCATCAGCTTCAGCGTAATTTTTTGACTTAACATTAAGTGCGCAGCTATTAAAAGATAGCTCAAGTGGCTGCGGTGCGGTTTTCGCTTCAATAACCATTAATTTGTAATCACTTTGATCAGCCATAGCAGCAGCTGAACATGTTAATAGTGAGCCAAGAGCGATAGTTTTGATAAGTGTTTTCATGGTCATAATCCTGTTTAGTTAAGTCGTGCTTGTTGCCGACAACTGAACTTTAGAGGATCCCTGTAAAACCGACAAACGATAAAAACAAAACTAATACGTGAAGAAATCTAACCTATAGACTTTAGTCTAATAACGCTGCCCTAAGCCTAAAATCATACAACCTATTTAAAACTATTGTTCAAGCCATTCAATAGCGGCAGTGGCATTTTCAAAGTAAACCATTTCACCACAAATAATACGGTTACCAATTTTTGCAACAGTCGCTTGCCATTTTTTATTACCGTAAATTGCCACTTTATTTAGCGCCGAATTGTGCTTTATACCCAAGTGAAAATCGTCAAACACAGCTTTTAACCCTACGCCTTGTATATCAATACCGTCTATTAATACATTAATAATAGGCTTGTTTACCTTTCGAAGCGCTGTATCAATCTCAGAGGTAATTGACTCGTAATCGTCGTATTTTAAGTTACCAACGGCTTTTAAAGTTAAGAAAAATTCGCGTCCTGCGCCTTCTATATCAAGTGTTAAACTAGGAGTTAAATTTGCCATGGTATTTGCTCATTTTTATATTAAGTTTTGAGCATAAAACACCTTATATTAATCAATCATGAAGCAAATCAACAAAACAGCAGTTATCCTGAGCCTTGGTTAGTTAAGCTTGCTGCACTCGCGCAATTTGGTTTTCTACATCGGTTAAATGCCCTTCTTTAACCCATAACTTCGCACCCAGTTTGCCTGCTTTAGCCATAAGCTTAGTGCTCACTGGTGTGCGCAACCAGCTATGTTTTTCAAGAAAGTCTGTCCCTTCTGTCACGGTGCCTTCAATAACTAACATTTCAGCCCCACACTCTGCATCTAGAACAAACTGCGCATTAGGCGCTAAATGAATTAAGCTAACCTCCTCAAACTCATCTTTGTATAAAGGTGTTATTGTGATCCCAGGTTGTGTCGCGAGCGCAACGCTGCCCATAAAATCAGTCTGCAACCGAACATGCGTTCTATCTTGTGGCTGAAACTGCCAAAGCTTTACAAAAATAATACACCCCTTCTCAGATCCCGGTTTGTGCCTTGATTGCGGTGGATTTCTGATGTACGAACCGGCAGGAAAATCACCATGTTCATCCTGAAAAACACCTTCTAATACAACAAACTCCTCCCCGCCGGTATGAATATGTGGCGAAAACTCACTACCAGGTGCATAACGCACAATACTGGTTGCGCGCGCAACCTCATCACCTATACGATCAAGTGGTCGCCTATCAACTCCGGCCATAGGCGACTTTACCCACGGTAATGTATTACTGTGCACCACCACACGCTGGCTGAAATCGGCTGCTATTTTCATACTTGCTCCTTACATTTTTGTTTTGCCAATTAAACTCAATATACCGAGTTTAATTGACCTATTGAACACACTTTCACTTATAAGCCCGCTACGCTTGGCCGTGCTGCAACTGCTTTTTGCCACGCTAGCAAATGAGTTAAATGACTCGGTAGCGCAATGTTGGCAAACCCAGCAAACACTAATCCAGCATAAAGGGTTATGTCGGCAATACTAAAACTGTCACCTGCAACAAACGTTGTTTGCGCAAGTATATCGTTAAAATAGTTCAGGCTATTACGCGCCTTTTCACCTTGCTTTTCGCCCCATTCAACATTTTGATATGTCTCAAGTTCTGGGCCTAAACCATCAGTAGCATGATGAAAATACGTTGCAACGGCATCAAGTACCATTAACTCAGCTCGTTTTTGCATCATATTTATTACTGCGCGCTCTTTTGCCGTAATGCCCATTAATGATGGCCCTGTAAAAGCAGTATCAATATATTCAGTAATTGCCGTGCATTCAGATATAAATGTTCCGTCATCAAGCTCTAATACTGGTACACCTGCTAATGGATTTTTGGCTAAAAAAGCCTCTGTTCGGTGTTCACCATTCAGTAAATCTACTGAAATAAATTCAACATCAGCTGTCGCATTTTTCTCTGCCAGTGCAATACGAACGCGAAGCGGGTTTGGGAAGTTCTCTACATCATAAATTTTCATTGTGTGACCTTTTTTAATCAACCTACCTACCGATAGGTATTTATATTCCTTAAACTAAAGTAAGTCAAACTTTAAAACAGCCATAGAGGCCGAAAATTTTTAAACGATTGAAAATTAATATTTTTATTTATAAAAACATTAAGGCTTGATAATAACTATCTACTGGTCGATAATTTTAGTATCAAGAATAGGATGACGAAACATGAGCAAAAAAGAGGCCCTACTCAAAGCGGCAGAAAATAAAGTACGCCTTGGCGGATACAGCAATTTTAGCTTTAGAGAGCTTGCTAACGAAGTGGGTATAAAAAGCGCAAGTGTACATTACCACTTCCCTACCAAAGCTGATTTGGGCGCAGAACTTGCGCATCAATATACCGATGCGTTTCTGCTTTCATTAGGGGAACCCGCTGAGTTAAAAGCCCAAGGTAAAGATCCCATCGATTTTTACACATCGTTATTTAGGGGCGCGCTAGTAACCGATAAAAAAATGTGTTTATGTGGTTTACTTGGCGCCGAAAGCGACACCCTACCAGAAAAAGTACGTGTAGAAGTAAAACGTTTTTTTACTAAAAATTTAACATGGCTAAGCGCAGCGCATTCGGTCAACGGTGAACAAAACCCACAAAAAGCAGCTATTCAAACGGTAAGTATGCTTGAAGGTGCAATGATGATAAGTAAAACTCTCGACGATCACAGCTACTTTGATTTAGCAACGCGAGACAGTAATTAACCACACGATTTAACGCATAAAAAAAGCGAGCTTATATAGCTCGCTTTTTAGTCTTACACGGAAATTATTTAAACTGCTGGGCTCGGTTTGTGCTTAGCATGCACTATTGCAAGTATAATTAGGCCAACGACTGCTACAACTGCCCCAATAGGTTTACCTAAATCGCTTGATAAATTAAAACCAATTGCAGCTGTTGTTATGTATGACAAAGTCACTGCCGTTGCAATTACCGCAGGAACACTGGCAATCCAATGAAATGTACCACGGTCAAACAAATACTTGGTCGCTAACCACAATACGCTAGTAGACAGCAGCATGTTTGAAAACGCAAAGTAACGCCAAATTAATGAGAAATCTAACTTCGTCATAAAATAAGCGATAGTCAAAATAGGGAGCGCGAGTAATAAACGATTGCGTATACTTTGCGGAATATTAAAGGCATCAACCACGGTTAAGCGCAGTGAACGAAACGCGGTATCACCTGAAGTGATTGGGAAAACAGCAACCGCTATAATCGCCATAATACCGCCAAATACTCCTAGGTAACTGTTTGCAATATGGTTTACAACTAAGCCTGGACCACCTTGGTCAAGCATTGCTTTTAAACCAGCATAACCTTCAGGGAACGCCGCAATACCAGCCAGCGCCCAAACACAACCAACAATACCTTCACACATCATGGCGCCATAATACACAGGGCGCACATACTTTTCGTTTGTTAAACAACGAGCAATAATAGGAGCTTGCGTTGAATGGAAACCACTAATTGCACCACAGGTAATAGTTATAAATAACAAAGGCCAAGTTGGTAAGCCGTCGGGGTTTGGGGCTAAAAAGTCATGCGCGTGGTCGGCTTCAAAATACGCCAAGAAATCGCCAGCAACCGGTAAATGTGGCGCGTTAATGAGTAACGACACGGCAACAGCTACAGTCATTACAATCATTAACAAACCAAAAATGGGGTAAAAACGTGTAATTATTTTATCAATTGGTAACAACGTTGCTAAAAAGTAATACGCTAATATAGCTAAAACCCAAAAAGTATTATTGGCTAAAAATGTACCTTCAAATAGGTTTAGGTTACTTAATAGACCTGCTGGGCTCATAATAAATACAACGCCAACGAAGAACAGTAGCATAGCGGTAAATATAAGCATAAAGCCTTTAAATACAACGTTGTAATAGTGACCAGCTATTTCAGGTAAACTTTTACCGTCTTCTTTTATACTCATTACACCTGAAAAAAAGTCATGTACGGCACCACCTAAAACATTACCTAGCACAATCCATACAAGCGCAACCGGGCCATATAAAGCGCCAAGTATAGGGCCAAAAATTGGACCCACACCCGCAATATTTAAAAATTGAATTAAAAAAGCACGCACAGGGTGGATAGCCACGTAATCAACACCTTCGCTAAAGCGCTTTTGTGGTGTATCAACCGTTGAATCCATGCCTGCTTGTTTTTCTACAAATGGGCTATAGAACTTATACCCCAAAATTAATATGGTGAGGCAAATAAAAAAGATAATCATAAAGCACGTTTCTCTTTTGTATGTGTATTTAGGAGCGCAGTGTGAATCGCTCCGCATTATGTTGACCTAATAACCTTGGAACAGTATCAAAGCTGTTTGTGACAAACAATTAGACGTTTAGCTAATGCCTTGGTCGTAATCGCTCATGATTTGTTCAATTTATAAAGTAATTTAAAAGCTCGTTTTTAAACCTCTCGAATGCAGCTATTTAAACGTTCACAATGTGTGTTTACCACACAATTTTTCGGCAAAAAAAAGCGGCTAAGCATATTGCTTGAGCCGCTTTCAACACACAATTATTTTTAAAGAGGACGCATAAATTCGTTAATTTGTTGATGAGTCAATGTAGGTGTAGCACCTGCACTTTCTGCAACCATAGCCCCTACCGCACAGGCAAAATCAACCGCATGCTGAGCACAATCGCTGCTACATAACTGATATATCAATGAACCTAAGAATGAATCCCCAGCGCCCACTGTGTCTACAACACTAATTAAATAGCCTGAGTTATAGTAATTCTCGCCTTTAATAGTGAGTAGCGCACCGTGGCTGCCTTTGGTTACACAAAGGTATTCGGTGTTAGTTTGCTCTGCAATAAACGCTAAGTTTTGCTCAAGTGAATGAAACTTACAGCCCATTGCTTTGGCAATCTCATAAAGCTCTTCATCGTTTAATTTTATGAAGTCGGCTTTATTCATTAAATCTACTAGCGTGTTTAATGTGTAATGTGGTGCCCGTAAATTTACATCAAACACTTTAAAGTTAGCCACATCAACCAACTGGTTTAACGTAGCAAGAGAGGCTTCACTGCGGCCAATTAGGCTACCAAATACAAATACATCACTGGCTTGTACTTTTTCAATGAGTGAGTCAGTAAGCTCAATGTTATCCCACGCAGTGTCGGCTACTATTTCGTAGCTGGCTGAACCGCTTTTGTCTAAGGTAACTTGTACGGTGCTGGTTTTTTTGTCGTTATTAACAGCAATATAATCGCAACTAACGCCTTTTGCTTTAATTTCGCCAAGAAGCTCAGTACCTAATTCATCGTTACCTACTGCGCTTATCATATCGGCTTTAATACCTAATGAGTTAATGCGCACACACATGTTTAATGGTGCGCCGCCTAAACGTTTATCGTTGGCAAAACAATCCCATAGCACTTCGCCAAAACAACTTACGCTTACGTCTTTACCTTGTTTAGAATCAATTAAAATGCTCATTATTAGTTACCTTTAGGCTCAAGCACGTTTTTCATAATTGCTTTAATTTTGCTTGCTGGTGCGTATAACGCGTCTACATTATTTTTGTAGTGAGACGTAAATGCGCTTTGCGTGTTTAAATCGCCAAATAAGCTTGTTAGCGATAAAAACGCCAATGAATCAGTAGCCGTTTTAGCCGCGGCTTCATGTAACTCGCTTTGCATTGAATCAATTACTTCAAGACTATTGCCTTGCTCATCTGTTTCTTTGTCGCTGTAAAAACACCATGCAGCAATAACCAGTGTAGCAAGTGATACATCACGCCCTTGTGCCAGGTTTTCGTTAATAGTGGCAATTAAAAACTTAGGTAGCTTAGCTGCGCTTTCTGAACAAATACGCGATAAGCTGTCTTTAATGTTAGGGTTTGCAAAACGCTCAATTAGCGTGTCTTTGTACACTTCAAGATCAATGCCTTCTAGTTGCTCTAGGTTAGGCGTTACTTCTTTATCCATAAACGCGCGTAAGTACTTTGCAAATAAAGGATCTGATACTGTTTCGTCAATTGTGCCATAGCCATGCACAGAGCCCAGTAAACCCAGTACCGAGTGGCCCGCATTCAATAAACGAATTTTCATGGTTTCAAAAGGGGTTACATCTTTTACAAATTGAGCACCAGCGTTATTCCAATTTGGGCGCCCGTCACAAAATGAATCTTCAATTACCCACTGCGAAAACGACTCACAGGTAATTGGCCAAGCATCACTTACACCATATGTATCTGACACGTAGTCAATATCACTTTGTTTAGAAACAGGTGTAATGCGGTCTACCATTGCATTGGGAAACGAAACGTTTTCTTCAATCCATTCGCTTAATGCTGCATCTTGCTCTGCTGTAAAAGCAAGTAACATTTTGCGCGTTACATTGCCATTGTGTTGAATGTTATCGCATGACTGTACAGTAAATGCTTTTAAATCCTGCTCTTTACGTAGCTTTAACGCAGCGGCTATGTATCCAAATGCGGTAATAGGATCGTTCGGATTATTAATGTCGTTAATTATATCCGGGTTTTCATAATCAAACTCACCCGTTACTGGGTTAAAGTTGTAACCGCCTTCAGTGATGGTTAGCGACACAATTTTAGTATCGGGATGCGCCAATTTTTTTATAACTGCTTGTTTATTTTCTGGTGCGAACAAAAAGTCAATCATAGAGCCAATAACGGTATTGTCTATTTTCCCATTAGGGTGTCTTACCGTTAACGTATATAGGTAGTCTTGCTGCTTTAATATATCGCGAAGTCCACGGTTTGCTTCAAGTAGGCCAACACCGCAAATACCCCATTGCTCTGAACCTGGTGTTTTTAATAACTCATTAATATACATAGCTTGGTGAGCACGGTGAAAACCACCAACACCAATATGAACTATGCCTGCTTTTACTTTACTACGGTCGTAATTGGGTGCATCTACATGGCTTGGCATGTATGCCAAACTTTGTTGGTTTAGCCCTTTAACAAGAGCGTCAGTGTGATGTTGTGTCATGGTGCGGCCTTACTAAAACAAAATTAAAAAACAGGTAAATTACAATGCAGCATTAAGCGCTTTGTGGCGCTTTAACGACCAGTAGGCTGTAACAAAATAAATAACCGTACAAATAAAACACGCTATCTCAAACTGTGATTTATTTGCGCCGTATGTGCTCATGGTGTCGCTAAAAAACATGACTTGGCTGGCAAATATACAAATAATGACAAGTGAAATAGTAGAAACCGTATTAAGTATTTTGGTAAAAAATGAGCTATCGATTACAGGCTTTGGAATATCTTTCGCCTGTGCCGCTTGGTACGCTTTTATGTCACTTTGCTCTTGCTCTTCAGCGGCAATGTGTTGTTTGTAATCTTCGCCAGCACCGTATTTTTTGGCTAACAGCGTGTAAATTACAATGGTGAAAAACCAAGTAGGTATAAACAAATAATAAAACGACATTACATCAATCGCATTTAAGCCAAAACCAAACACCAAGGCTAATGCCCAAGACGCTATAGCCGGTACGCTGCGAGTAATATTTTTATACTTAGCCCAATAACGGGTTAAACCAATTTTTGGAAACAATACATGCTCAGCAAATACAATTGCCCCGACAGGCACAACTAACAAACCGGCATAAGTAAGCAGTGGCAACATTTGAGAAAATACGAACGGAAAGCATGCAATTATCACTGTGACAACTCCAACAATAGCGGTTGTGCGTTCACGAGAATGATTTACAAAAATAGATTGTGCAGCCAATCCTGCGCGATAAAGATTGGCGTTAGCTGTAGTCCAACCGGCAATAATTACAATAACAAAACCAGTCCAGCCTAATGCGTGGTAGGCCACATCACCCGGATCAAGTGATGAAATAGTGGTTTTAAGGAGTACAGCAACACCTGCGCCCATAATGCCGGCCGAGATCCACGCCAAGTAATGACCAAAAAACATGCCTACGCCCGAGAACAAACCATAGCTTTTACGCTTAGCAAACCTAAAAATAGCCATATCTATTAAACCAAAGTGAGTAATAGAGTTTGCAGCCCACGCAAAACCAATAACTTCAAGTAAACCTATCCCTGGTTCTCCTTCGGCATTCGTGCCCGTCCATATAGAAGAGTCGCCAATGGTCATAAAGTCACTAAAGCTTGTTAATGAGGTTGACCCAATTACATGATTTGAAAGTTCAGGAAAAAGTGCAAACGAACCCGCTATAAAAATAACAAATAGCCAAGGCGCACAAATTTTAGAAAAGTCGGCAACAGTAGAAAACCCATACATAGCCACAAACACAACAATAGAGCCAACGGCTAAAACAATACCCACAAACGCTAAACTATTTGGGTACCAATCTAACTGTGCGGGAATATCAAATAAAAACCGCACCGCCGTAGACGATACAGTAATCATTGCGGCCGATATAACACTAAAAATAATGACGTTAGCCCAGTTGTAGAGCTTAGTCATTGAGTTACCGGCAATCTTATTTAGATAGTTATATAAACTTAATCGCGTTTCTACTGCAATAGGTGCGGTAATTAGCCACCAAGAACACATAGCTAATAAATTACCAATTAATAAACCTAATAAAATGTCGATAGTTGATGCGCCAAGTGCAACAAATGTTGCTCCAATAACAAACTCTGTGGCTGCAACATGCTCGCCTGCATATAAGCCCGCAAAGTGCTTCCAACCATGAAGCTTATTATTAGCAACCGGAAGTTGCTCCTCGTTTACATCTTTAAATGTGTGTGTGTGTGGACTCGTTGCCATGGTACTTCCTATTTATAAACACAGTAAAACTTGCCAAATACGGTGTATTTGGTCGAGTGAGCAGCTAAGCACTCACACTGTTAATTTTTACAACGTCATTCGTGTCAGTGTGGGACAAATTGACGCTGTTTTTCTATACTTTTAGTGTTGGATACATTTCATAAAACATGTGCCAATGTGTTAGGTGATCAACATCTGGGTATGCCTTGTGCACAAAATTAATTGCACCTTGCATATGCCCTCCACCGCTGTAATGCAGTACTTGCATATTTGCAGCGATCGCAGCACTCACACCGGCTTTTGAATCTTCTATTACCAAACAATTAACTGGGTTAACGCCCATTTTTTTGGCGGCGTGTAAAAATAAATCCGGCGCAGGTTTTCCATTTTTTACTTCACTCGAAGTAAATACCTCGTCAAAATAATGGCTCAACTTAACAACATTTAACGCTTTCTCTGTTCGTACTGGGCTACTACTTGTTGCAATACAGCTAGGCATAGCTAAGTTAGCTAACACCTCTTTAATGCCATTTGTGGGCATTAGGGCTGTTTCAAACTCATGTAAAAGCGCATTTCTATAATCAGCTTCAAATCGCTCAGGCAATTCAACATTAAATGCATCAGCTATCTTTTGAGTAACCGCTTTAAAATTGCATCCTAAAAAATGTTCTTGTACATAAGCACGGTCAATAAACACAGCTTTATCTACAAGCATATCGATGAGCACTTGCGCACTTAAAACTTCGCTGTCAATTACAACGCCATCACAGTCAAAAATAACCAGTTCAATTTTAGGGTTCATTTTTCTACCTTATTGCATTTAGTTTTATGCAAACACAAATCTGAGCATAAGCCCAGCAAGTGGGCATATTCTCTTTATTATTATAATATGTCAACACGTTGTGAACTTAAAAGCTCGCTACATAGCTTAAATAATCAACAACTCAATAAAAAAGCTGTTGATTTTCATTAGTTTTGATTTTAGCTGTTACGACTAAAATCGCATGCCGTATTCACAGCAAGTGTATTTACTGCAGACGCCAATCTACTTTTATGATTATTACAATCTAAACAATCAATTTTACCGAAGTTAATTTTACCCATACACTCGTTAACAGTTAAACAGCCAGCAACACTGCCGGCACATTTAAATAACGAGGTCGACAATGAAAACACAAATAAACACAACAAAAACTAAATTAACCTTAAGTGCATTAGCACTCGCTATGGCATTACCTGCAAGCGCTGCCACGACACTTACTAAAGATAACGGTGCAGCTGTTGGCGATAACCAAAACTCAATTACTGCAGGTGAGCGTGGCAGTGTATTACTCGAAGACGTGCACCTAATTCAAAAATTACAACGTTTTGCACGTGAGCGTATTCCTGAGCGTGTAGTACATGCCCGTGGTACAGGCGCACATGGCGTTTTTGTTGCTTCTAAAGAACTAGACGACTTAACTATTGCAGCGCCATTTACTAAAGCGGGTAAAGAAACAGAGGTATTTGTTCGCTTTTCATCTGTGATCCACTCAAAAGGCAGCCCAGAAACACTCCGTGACCCACGTGGTTTTGCAACTAAGTTTTATACAGACCAAGGAAACTGGGATTTAGTGGGTAATAACCTGCCAGTATTTTTTATTCGTGATGCAATTAAATTTCCAGATATGGTTCACTCGTTAAAACCATCGCCGGTTGATAACATTCAAGATCCTAATCGTTTATTTGAATTTTTCTCGTACGAACCAGGCTCTACTCACATGTTAACGTGGGTATACAGCGACTACGGCACACCAGCAAGCCTACGTAAAATGGACGGCTGGGGTGTGCATGCTTATAAAATGATTAATAAATCAGGTGATGTAAAATACGTTAAGTTTCATTGGGTAAGCCAACAAGGAATCGACAACCTTGATGCAAAAGAAGTAACCGAAGTACAAGGTAAAGACTTTCAACACCTAACACGCGACCTTTATGCAGAGATAAATAAAGGCAACTTCCCTAAGTGGGATCTGTACATTAAAACGCTTGACCCATCGCAACTAGGTGACTTTGACTACAACCCACTGGATGCAACAAAAATGTGGTTAGACGTTAAAGAAACTAAAGTAGGCACAATGACCCTAAACCGTATGCCAACTAACTTTTTCCAATCTACAGAACAAGTTGCAATGGCGCCGGCAAATGTAATTCCAGGTATTGAGCCATCTGAAGACAGACTATTACAAGGGCGAGTGTTTTCATACTCTGACACACAAATGTACCGCCTAGGTGCTAATCACCAGCAATTGCCAATTAACCGTGCAAAAGTTGATGTAGTTAACTACAACCAAGACGGCGCAATGAACTACGGCAATACAACAAGTAACGTGAACTACCAACCAAGTCACGAAAACGTAGTAGAAAACCCAATTGCACGCAGAAGTAACACCGAGCTTAAAGGCTTTGTACAACAAGCCGCTATTAAAAAGCAGCAAAACTTTGCACAAGCGGGTGTGTTGTACCGCGGCTTTAGCAAACAAGAACGCACTAACTTAGTCAATAACTTAGCTGGCGACTTAGGCAAAGTGCAAAACAGCAGTGTTAAACACAAAATGCTAAGCCACTTTTACAAAGCCGATAGCGAGTACGGCACACGTTTAACTAAAGCCGTAAATGGCGATATTAAAATGGTTAAACAATTAGCCGCTAAACTTTAATAATTTTCCCAACCCAGAGGAAGGACTTCTCCTTCCTCTTTTTCAAAGGTAATTAATTATGCGTAAACTCATATTCATAACAGTCATATTACTGGGCATAAGCACACACTTGCAGGCACAAAATGCCCCTACTTCAACGGCTCAAAACCAAGACTCAGCACAAACCCAATACAACAGCTTATTTGCTTACTATTTTGCCGCAGCACGCACAAACGACACACAAGTAATAGAACAATTTGTTGATGCCGGTATACCAATTGATAGCTACAACAATAAAGGTTACACCGCACTTATGATTGCCACCTACCATGGTAATAAAAACACCGTAAATACGTTACTGCAATTAGGCGCTAATGCCTGCCTTGAAGACAACCGCGGTAACACAGCGCTAATGGCCGCAATATTTAGAGGCGAATTTAGCATAGCTAAAACACTCGTTAGCCTTGATTGCGATAACGCGCATCAAAACAAAGCCGGTCAAACAGCCGAGCAATTTGCACAAACATTTGGCCAACAAAAAGTACTCGACTTGTTAGCGCAGGTAAATAATGAAAAGAAATAACAAGGGGCTGTTGATCTTTGTGAATTAACACGATTATAAACTGGCCGTTATTTGATCAGGGCGCGAGAATTGTAATCCAGTGGACTTAGTAAAGTTCAAAATAAATTAGTAAACGTCATTAGCCGAAGCATTAGCTAATGTGTGTATTTAAGTGTTGAAGCCACTTTAGTAATTGACCTTTCGGTCAGTAAAGCTACAATCAATCAACACGTTAAACTCGCATAATAAATAATGACCACACAAACAAAACCAAATAAAAAAGAAGTCACTCGGGAAAAAAACCAACTGCTTATTTTAAATGCTGCCGAGCAATTGTTTTCTCTTAATGGGTATGACGGTGCAAGCATGAGTATGGTTGCAAAAGAAGCGAACGTGCCTAAAGCTAACATACTGTATTATTTCAAAAGCAAGGACGGCCTTTACGAAGCCGTGATAGACCGCATAATAGCAAACTGGAACTTAGGCCTTGATAACGTCACCGCTGAAGACGATCCTGCTGCAGTGCTTTATAACTACATAAAAAGTAAAGTAATACTTGCTGTAAACCAACCTCTACAATCTCGTTTATTTGCCAATGAAATTTTACGGGGCGCACCGTATTTACAAAACTACTTTAGAACAAATACCCGCCCTTGGGTTAAACAAAAAATTGATGTGTTTCAGTCCTGGATGGACGCAAAAAAAATAGACCAAGTAGACCCCCATCACCTTTTATTTACTATTTGGTCAACAACACAATACTACGCTGATTTTCAGGCAGAAGTACTTTTGGTAATGAATAAACTTGAATATGACGAAACCGACGTGGCACAAATAACACAATCAATTGCCCACATAATTTTAAAAGGTATTGGCTTAAAAATACCCGTTCAAAATGAGAGCTAACACATGGAAAACTTTACAACCCCCGACCTATTCGACGATCACCGCAACTCGGTTCAAGTAGCAGATAGTGGCTTGCATCACTTTGGTAACAAAACCACCTTTAGTGGCCAAGCAGTGACCGTTACCTGCCCAGAAGACAATTCGTTTGCCGCCGATGTTCTTCATCAAGATGGTAAAGGGAAAGTGTTAGTAATTGATGGATTTGCTAGCAAACGCTTTGCTTTTATTGGCGACATTATGGCCGAACGCGCGCTACAAAATGGCTGGGAAGGTGTTGTAATAAATGGTTGTTGCCGCGATATAGAAATACTTGCAACAATGGATTTACCGGTCATGGCCCTTGGTTCAACCCCTCGCAGCACACTTAAGCGCGGTTTTGGCGATCAAGACCAAGTTATTAATATGCTAGGCACCGCAATAGCGCCAAACGATTGGTTGTACGCCGACGTTAATGGCCTAATAATTAGTAAAACCCCTCTTATTTAATAAGTTCATGTAAAAAACAAACCAGTTTGGTGCAGCATTGCACCAAACTGGTTTGTTTTACGCTTAAAAACACCCATTCTTAAATGTTAAAATTATAAATACCCCTCTGCAACGCCCAAAAACCTGACCAATCGGACAAGAATGAAGTTTTGGCACCTGTTTTGCTTATACTAAGTTTGCTAAAACCAAAGTCACCAATTAAAAGTGCATTAATGCTGTGTAAATAAAAATAATATATTACGCAATGAACTTAAAAAAATAACGACAACAGTCTTTTTTAATCAATTTAAAATTAGTAAATAACCATTTGGTCAGTTTTATTTCGATGGGTTACAAAATGAACACGCAATCAAAAACTAAAAACACAGGCATATTTTGTGACCATGGACCAAGTAATTGGCAATCAAGCCAAACGGGCGCACTTAACAATAAGCGCCTTGCTGTAAAAGATGTATTTGCTATTAAAGAGCATAAAAACAGTGCAGGTAATCCACGCTGGTTTAAAACACATCCACCAGCTAAACAAACCGCAAGTAGCGTAAACAAATTAATGGATGCGGGTTGTATTTTTACAGGCTTTACCCACACCGACGAACTTGCTTACAGCTTAGAAGGTAATAATATTCATTATGGCGCAGCACAAAACCCTAAATTAAAAGGGCACGCGTGTGGGGGGTCAAGTATGGGCTCAGCCGCCGCGGTAGCCAGCAATTTAGCTGACGTTGGGTTGGGCACCGATACCGGAGGCTCTATTAGAATACCCGCAAGTTATTGCGGTTTATTTGGTATTAGGCCAAGCCATAACGTGATTGAAAAAGATGGCCTAATCCCGCTAGCACCGCCTTTTGATACCATTGGTTGGCTTACCCAAAGCGCAGAACTATTAGAAAAGGTAGGCGACGTATTGCTACCAAATCAAACGGTGAGTAGCGTAAATACCTTGGTGATTTGCGAGCCGTTATTTGAGCTAGTAAGCCCAGACTTGCAAGCACCCATTAAGCAACTACTAGAAAAAACCAAACCTTATTTTAGACACCACAAAGAATTTGCGCTGCCAAAAAGCAGCATTTTAGGCGAACTTGCCGATAGCTTTAGAATACTGCAAGGCCGTGCTATAGCTAAAGCGCATAAAGATTGGCTTCAATTGCCAGGGCACCCTCCCCAGTTTGCTCCGGCAATTGCTGCCCGTTTTAAAATGGCACAGGCACTAACCGCCCAAGAAGAACAAGAAGCACTAAAAGTACAAACCCAGTGGCAAACATTAATCGCTAAGAACTTAAACTCAAACAGCTGCTTATTTTTGCCAACCACGCCAACAACCGCACCTAAATTGGGCGCCGACACAAGCGCACTGCGCATGCAAATTATAACTTTATCTGCTATTGCCGGCTTGAGCCGCTCGGCGCAAGTTCACTTACCATTGGCTAATTTAGATAATGGCCACCCTTATGGGTTTTCACTCATGATGAGCCATAACAACGATAAAAGCCTACTTGCCTGCACAACACAATTAGCTGCATATTTTAAACAGGAAACTCTCACATGAACGCACACAACATTGCATTTACTGCCCCGCACTTTGCTGCAACAGAGGCGGGCACATTAATATTAAAACAAGGCGGCACAGCCACCGAAGCAATGGTAGCAGCCGCCGCTGCTATTAGCGTGGTTTACCCTCATATGAACTCAATTGGTGGCGACAGCTTCTGGCTTATTGATAACCCAAATCAAAGCACCCCTACCGCAATTGATGCATGCGGGCGCGCACCTAAAAACGTAGATGCCTATAAAAATGCCAACCAAATGCCTGAACGCGGCGGTTTAAGTGCGCTTACTCAAGCAGCTACGCTCCGCGGCTGGCAAAAAGCCCTTGAGGTAGATGAACACGCAGCCCTGCCATTAAGTACCATTTTAGCCCCCGCTATTAAGCTTGCCCGCAATGGATTTACTGTTACCAAAAGCCTTCAAGCAGGTTGCGAAAAACTAGCAACGGTTGCTAATACCAACGATGCCTTTAAAGCGCTATACATTCCCAACGGTAAATCTTTACAAGCAGGGCAACACTTTAAAAACCCAAAACTTGCCAATACCTTTGAGCATTTGGCAAAGCACGGCTTAAGCTCTTTTTATGAAGGTGAACTTGCCGACTCGTTTGCCAGCGATTTAGCCAAAGCCGGCAGCATTATTACCCCAGCCGACATTGCCAATACACAAGCCGATGTAGTTGCCCCACTGAGCGCTAATTTGTCGGGTATTAATTGCTATAACTTACCGGCACCTACACAAGGTGTGCATTCGCTGCAAATAATTGGTGCGGTTAATAAACTAAAACACAACGCCGACACCGAAGCAGACTGGACCCACTTAATTGTAGAGGCAACCAAACAAAGCTTTACTCACCGCCCTACACTTTGGGCCGACCCAGAAGCACTCGGCGATGATTACAAAAATGCACTAACCGATGATCGCCTAAACGAGCTTGCCAACAATATTGATATGACCCAAGCCAAGCAATGGCCATTTAGTGCAGAGCCAGGCGACACTGTTTGGATGGCAGCACGCGATAAAAACGGCCAATTGGTGAGCTTTATTCAAAGTATTTATTGGGAATTTGGCAGCGGAATACTCATGAGCGAAGGCGGATTTGTATGGAATAACCGCGGGCTAAGCTTTAGCTTAAACAACCAAGATACCAATGCGCTAGCACCTAACAAACGCCCCGCACATACACTTAACCCAGCTATGGCAAAGTTTGAAGATGGCAGACGCCTTGCCTACGGCACCATGGGCGGTGAAGGCCAACCTCAAACTCAAGCCGCTGTATTTGCAGGCTACGCGTGGCGTAATAAATCAATTACCCAAGCGGTGAGCGACCCGCGCTGGTTACTTGGCCGTACATGGGGGGATACAAGCACTAACTTAAAAATAGAGCACAACCTCGCTTTGCAAATACAAGATGAGTTAAATCAACGCGGCCACGATTGGGTAAGCGTTGAAAACAACAACGAAATGATGGGCCATGCAGGTGCAATTTTAGATACACCCACAACCCTTGAAGCTGCAACGGACCCTCGCTCTGATGGCCGTGCAACTGTTTCATCAACGCAGTAGGAACACACATGACAGAAATAATGAATCAATGGCCAATTATTGCGGCCTTAATAGCAACCGGCATTTTTGCAGGTATTTTAGCAGGCCTATTTGGTGTTGGCGGCGGTATAGTCATTGTGCCTGTGCTGTACTTTTTATTGCAAGGTTTTGGCGTAAGCCCTGAGTCGGCCATGATGATCGCCACGGCTACATCGCTTGCCACCATAGTGCCTACTTCTATTTCGTCTATTCGCTCGCACCATGCAAAGGGCAACATTGACCTTGCTTTAATTAAATACTGGGCGCCGTTTATTTTAGTTATGGCCGTTGTAGGCAGCTACTTAGCGCACTCAATACGCGGTAATGCACTGGTACTTATGTTTGCTTGTATTGCTATTTTAGTTAGCCTTAACATGTTATTTAGAGCCGGCGCCCCTGCCCTTGTAAATCAATTACCGGGTAAATTTGGCCAAGGCATATTGGCAAGTATTGTCGGTGGCTTATCTGTCATGATCGGCATAGGCGGCGGCACAATTGGTGTGCCCATGCTCAACGCATTTAACGTACGTGCCCATGTTGCCGTAGGCACTGCAGCCGTATTTGGCTTATTGATTGCGCTACCGGGCGTAATTACCTTATTAAGTATTGGCACCACGCCAACCGATGCTCCCCTAGGTACGTGGGGGTTAGTTAACCTCCCTGCCTTTTTTCTTATTATTCCGCTGACTATTTTGTTTGCGCCTATTGGCGTAAAAATTGGTAGCAAGCTGGATCAAAAACAATTAAAACGCGCTTTTGCCGTTGTCTTAATGATAACGGGTATTCGCATGCTTATTCAGACTCTGGGAGCCTAAAACATGTTTAGCAACACGCAAATTCAAACCTTAAATCCGCCGCAGCGTTTACTAATGGGGCCAGGCCCAATTAACGCAGATCCACGTGTACTGCGTGCTATGTCGGCGCAGCTAATTGGCCAATACGACCCAGTAATGACCGGTTTTATGAACGAAACCATGGCCCGCTATCGCGAAATATTTAAAACCAAAAATGAATGGACCCTATTAGTTGACGGTACATCACGCGCAGGAATAGAAGCCGTTTTATGCTCTATTTTACGCCCAGGCGATAAAGTGCTTGTGCCAATTATGGGCCGCTTTGGCCACTTGCTTGCTGAAATAGCCGAGCGTGTAGGCGCAAAAGTGCACACCATAGAAGTACCCTGGGGCGAAGTATTTACCCCAGAACAAATAGAAAAAGCCATAGTTGATGTAAAACCCCATGTACTTGCCATGGTACAAGGCGATACTTCAACAACCATGAACCAACCGCTTGAACACATTGGCGATATTTGCCAAAAGCACGATGTATTATTTTACTGCGATGCCACCGCTTCGATTGTAGGTAACGATTTACCCGCCGATAAGTGGAAACTCGATGCGCTTTCGGTGGGTTTGCAAAAATGTTTAGGCGGACCGTCTGGCTCCGCGCCATTAACACTGAGCGACAAATGCGCCGATTGGATCCAAAAACGTAAAAAAGTAGAAGCGGGTATTCGTACCGCACAGCATACAGACGGCACCGAGCCCTATGTGCGTTCAAACTACTTTGATTTAGGTATGATAATGAATTACTGGGGGGAGGAACGCCTTAACCACCACACCGAAGCCACCAGCATGCTGTATTGCGCATCAGAATGTGCCCGCATTGTTATTGAAGAAGGCGTAGATAACTGCGTTGCCCGCCACAAGTTACACGGCGATGCCATGCTAACGGGTATTCAAGCGCTGGGCTTAAACGTATTTGGCGACATAAGTAATAAGATGAACAACGTAGTGGGTGTGTATATTCCCGAAGGTATTAACGCCGACCATGTACGCGGACAAATGCTAACCGACTTTGGTATTGAAATTGGCACCTCGTTTGGGCCACTGCATGGCAAAATTTGGCGTATTGGTACCATGGGTTACAACGCCCGTAAAGATACCGTACTACAAACATTGGCAAGCCTAGATGCCTGCCTTCACGCCAACGGCTATAAAGGCCCTAAAGGCGAAGCCGCTATTGCCGCTCTTGCTCATTATAAATAATAAAAAGGATTTAGCATGACAACTGCAAGCCCCTCTTTAGCGCCATTATTAAATAGTGAGCTAGCTAACACCTATGCTGCGCGCGCCTTAGCGCGTTGTAAAACACTCAGTGGCCTATCGCAAATGCAAGGTGGCATTCACCGCGTGTATTTATCTAAAGAGCATAAAGAGTGTAATAACGTTACTGCCGCATGGATGGCTGAGGCGGGCATGCAATCGTGGCAAGACGAAGTAGGCAATTTATGGGGGCGCTTAGCATCATCAAACCCAAACGCTAAACGCTTAATTATAGGCTCACACCTCGACACCGTACCCAATGCTGGTGCATTTGATGGCATTTTAGGAGTATTACTCGGTATTGAAATAGCCGCCCTTGCGCATACACTTAAGCTTGATTTACCGTTTCATTTAGATGTTGTGGGTTTTTGTGATGAAGAAGGCACTCGCTTTGCCACCACATTAATTGGCTCAAAAGCACTGGCGAAAGAGTTTGACCCGCAGTGGTTAAATATAGAAGATACAAACGGCATTACTATGCGCCAAGCCATGCTTGATTTTGGTTTAAACCCAGATGATTATGCAAAAGCAGCACTAAACAAAAATGAGTTACTCGGTTACTGGGAAACCCACATAGAGCAAGGCCCCGTGCTTGAGTCGGTAAATCAAGCATTAGGAGTAGTAACAGCTATAGCAGGTGCTAAACGCGCGATGATCACCCTAACAGGTCAAAGCGGCCACGCGGGTACCACACCTATGAATTTACGTCAGGATTCGTTAGCAGGCTGCGCCGAACTAACGCTTGCAATAGAGCAACTAGCTAAAAGTGCAAGTAATGGCGAAGTAGCCACCGTTGGGCAAATTCATGCACGCCCAGGTGCTACCAATGTTATTGCTGGTAAAACCACCATTAGCCTAGATGCGCGCGCGCAAAACGATGACGACCTAGCCATATTACTTAGTGCAATTCGCACACGCGCAGATCAAATTGCAACATCGCGTAATTTAACGCTCGATTGGCAGTGGACACATGCGGCCGACGCCGTAGCATGCGATACTCAAATTCAGCATTTATTTTCAAGCGCATGCAAACTTAATAACCAAGCCTCACCTTCACTTGCCTCAGGCGCAGGGCACGACGCCATGGCCATAGCCCCTATTTGCCCTGTTGGTATGTTGTTTATACGCAGCCCAGGCGGCATAAGCCATCACCCAGCAGAAGCCGTTATCGACAGCGATGTAACAAAGGCTCTATGTGTGATGTACAGCGCGCTTGTGCTTTTTACTCAAACGTTACAAAAAGAGTGAATTAATAAATAATGCAGAGGTTAAATGTAAGTATTGTTCTATTTAACAATTAACTTTGTGAGGTTTTACTCGCATACCAGCAAGGTGAGTTAAAAAAGTAGTAGGAACTAGAGTACCTGCTTTTGTATATTAAACTTTAATGTTACTGCATATTTAAACGGCGTATTTACGGCAACATTCTCTTTTACTATTACCAATACTGGTAGTTATTATAAGCCACTACTTTATTTTGTGTTTTTAAACCAAGGGCTATGGCTGTAGCAAATAATAAAACTAAAAGTAAAATACCAAATTTAATATGTATCATGCTATTTGACATTTAAAGAGAATTTAACACCAAAACAACCTATTTTTGGCACAAAAATATAAAGCATAAGTAACATGGTAAAGAAGAGCTGCGCTTGCTCTCCTTTACTATTTGTCATGTTGCATTCACATCCAACTTTATTTTATAACGTAATTTAATACCAAGTAGAGTCCCTAATAAAACAGCGATTACATGCAGCAAAGCTGAAATAAAATACATTAAAGGAGCCATTGTTATTTCTAACAATATATAGAGTAAAGCACCGACACTTAAGTTAATAAACCAATAAACCGCCGCAATTAAACCTGCTTATTTATAGGGGCTCACTCTTTGCTTGTACCCCAAGTAACAATAAACGATTAAAGAGGTTACAAACCCGATGGCGTAATGAGTATAAATGTATGATCTGCTCTGAATCATCTCATCAAAACCAACAATCTCTGTGGCCAATGTTGATAAAGCAACTAGTAATAGATACAAGCCGGCTGAAAAGAGTAAAACCCTAGAGTATTTCACAATAATCCTTTAGTAATATAATTAGGTAGTAGAATAGCGCTAACAGTCAAATTCAATCTAATAATGAGTTTATGTAATTAACTCTCAGTACCTTAAACACAATGTGTTGCCTTTGAAAACCATAAATAAACGGCTTTTTTCAAAAAGTTTTTCTACAATTTTGATGCCCGCAAAGAGCCAGATGATAGCTTATAGTTATATTTAGCTAAACATAACTAAATTAGTCGCTTTACTTAATCCGCTTGTTAGCAATCAGATTGCGGCTGTGTTTCCATGTATTCTTCCACAATTTCCAGCTGCCCCATCTCCGTTCTTTTTAGAAGCATATAATAGCCTTTATCGGTGTAACATTTATTTTCAGAATATCGGTGTGCCTTGATCTTATAGCTATTGCCTTCAGACTTTATTGTTATGTTTTTGAATGTGCTTTTGTCATTTTTCATTTTTGCCAATGGCATTACACGTTGGACAAGCACCTTCCACTGTTCACCCGTAATTTCCATTTGACGCTCCGCACCATGCGGGTAAACGCGATAGGAATGAATTTTGGCATCGTTTGCATATAAAGAAGCAACTTTCACGTCAAAATTACTACCTAGCTTCATATATTCATCAAAAAAACTTTTCGCATTTTCCGATGCATGTGAAATGCTCGACATTAAAACTGCAACAGCGAGTATAACTTTTTTCAAATGTTGGCTCCTTACTAAGATTGATGGTTACTAACGCCCGTATATAATACGGGGAACTTGGCTATAATTAGCAGAGAATGAGTCTCGAAAGAGCGTTTAACGCCATTTTAAATGCGCTTGATATATGCTGACTATGCCTGCTGCGGTAATTTTAATTGCTTATAAATTTTCTTACACTTACCACAGGTGATATCTAATTCGAACTTATAGTTAACGCACTGAAAAAAGAAGCCATACACTTTACTTCCAATTTTTATAAACGTGAGAACAAACGCTGTTGCCACCATAAAACTAAATTCATAAGCGCCATTTTCATAGAGTGCTGAATCTATACACAACTCAACAAATAAAAGTGCCACAACCTTATAGTGCTTGCCAATTACCGCAATAAAAAATGTAATAAAAGCTATAAAGTAAGCAAAACCTTGTGACTCTTCAGCTAAAAAAGCCAAGAAACCTATTGGAATAGATAAACAAAGGCTAAGAAAAAGAAATCCCACCATATCGATTTTTGACATCCAAAAGTCAGCTTTAAAACTATTTTTTGTTTTGCACTTACTACACTTTAACAACAACTACTCCAAATAATGGATATGACGCTTGCCGTAAACGGCACACATAATATAGCTTAATAATCCCACCAAAAAACTGCAATGTAAACAGGTTATTGGGGGTTATAAAAGTGGCCTTTTTATAAGATATAAAAACCGTATTGATAAGGTTATTGGGTTGGGTTTCGAATTAGAGTAAAAGTTCCGGATTATATACATAGTTAGTTTTTAATAGAGGTTTACAGGGCTGTCTTTGCAGCATTATTAATAAAGCTACAGCAGAGTGTTTAATTAGCCTCAAAGTTTACATTATCAAAATACGGGTTGTGAGTAAGCGCTTTAAGTACACTAATTGTAGTAAGCACAATAAGTTGCAGCTCGCTGTTTACGTTAACAACTATGCATTCGTCTCTATTAGCATTGCGCTTTGTATCAGTTGCTACTCCACACACAACATCGCCATTATTTAATATAAGCTCAATGCTTAAATGGTGCATACAGGCAATTTCGATGTAGTCGTATTGATGGCAACTGATCATACAGTTCTCTTTATTTAGTTGGTTTAAATAGCATTAAAGTGGCAATAACAACTAAGTTGCCTACATACCATAAGTCTTTAATTACAAATTGCCCTAAACGCTCTAATAATGTGCTTGAGCTCAATGCGCCGTTTGCGGTAATTAAAAATGTTTGGGTCATTAAAAACACACTTAAACACGCTAAGCCACTAACAATAATGAGCTTTTTATTGTTAAGTAAAATGCCTATGCCAAGTAGCACTGCAAATAATACATCAAACCCACCAATTACGTTTGATGCGCCTTGTACACTAAATACCGTGTATAACCACGACATAAACGGTGAGGTTTCTACTAGGCTTACAATGGCTTTGGCTTCAAACTCATAAAATTTCATGCCACCAATCCACAGTAAAACCATAGCAATCGGCATGAAGTTTAAAAGTACGTGCTGTTTGTCTGTAAGCTTATTTTTATAAAACAAAAATAAATACAAAGGGATGACTGCAAAGTATTTAATAATGCCTTGGCCACTGCCAATAATTGGAAAGCCGCCTAACTGGGCCATCCAACGGTTGCTGGCTAATAAAGTAAGTAAAGGCACTATGCTAACAATTAAAGCGAGAACTAATGCAGGTGTAGGTTTTATTAATTTTAAATGCGCGGCTAGAGTGGCAAGTGCTAATGCAATCATAGTGCTTCCGGTTAGCAAGCCTATCATTTTATTATTTAGTGAAGTATCGAACCCATAAAATTCAAATGTTGCTACAAGTGAATTTGGGTTTGCACCCAAAGCAAACGATACGCCAAGCAGCCCAAAACTAAGAGCAAGTAAAGTGATCAGTGCGTTATTTGTGTGTGTTAAGTTCATTATGTGCCTATTAAATCTGTAATGGCTAACAAAGACCTCGTTTTTCCTAAAAAGCATTCAACCTAGCTAAAAAACATCTTCGCTTATGTAATTTTAAATAATTATATAAATGCACTTTTTAAAAGCACATAGCTTACAAGAATAAACATATCCTATTGGTCAAGTTAACACATGAAAGCGATTAAAAAGTCATGCAAAAAATAACAAATAAAAACTTAACTACTCGATAAAAAACAAATAAAAGCAATAAAAATAAGCAACTTAAAACCTTTTTACAACTTTATAAACTTCATTTAACACCTTATTTACCCTCTTAAAAAGCAAAAAGCTAACCGATCGGTCAGATTTGGCATATTAACTGCAAAGTACTCATTATAATAAAACAGCTTTTTTCTTACTTGCGCAATAACAATACGAAAAAGCAGACAATAAACCTTATTAAAAACAAGGTGTTAAAAAGTTAAGGGGGTCTGTGTGATTCAGTTTTTATTAAATGACACGCCAATAGAAGTACAAGAATGTTCGCCAAGTCTCACCATTTTGGACTGGTTACGCACCAAAAAAGGGAAAGTGGGCACCAAAGAAGGGTGTGCTACAGGCGATTGCGGCGCGTGCACAATTTTAGTCGGCGAAGAAAAAACAAACTCAAACGGTAACCCAGTTTGGCACTATCAAACCATGAACAGCTGCCTGCTTTTATTAGGCAATGCACACGCAAAACACATAGTAACCGTAGAAGCTGTAACAGCGGGGCTGTACCCAACTCTTGATGACTTACACCCAGTACAACGCGCATTAGTAGAGTGCCATGGTTCGCAATGTGGTTTTTGTACCCCAGGTATAATAATGAGCATGTTGGCGCTTTATATTAATAACCCGAGTTACCCAGGTAAAAAGGCCGCTATTCATGCTTTAGGTGGTAACTTGTGCCGTTGTACTGGCTACAGCCCTATTTTACTAGCGGTAGAAAAAGCCTACAGCTATGAGCGCAAAAATGAGCCTTACTCAGCCATGGCAGCTCAGTTTAAAGCCTCACTTAATACGCAATATGATGACGACGTTCCATTTTTAAAAAATGGCCTTCGCAAATTCTACTTGCCACAAAATGCTAAGCAGCTTGTTGAACTAAAAGCGCTTTACCCCCACGCACACTTAGTTGCTGGTGGCACCGACTTTGCCATTGAGCTTAGCCAAAATATGCTATTACCCGATGTAATAATATCCCTCAGCCAAGCTAAAGAGCTTTGCACATTAAGCGATAATAACGGCGAGCTACATATTGGTGCAGCACTCCCTTACAGCCAGTTTGTAGATGCTTTTTACACTTACTACCCAGAGTCTAAGGAGCTGTTTGAACGCCTTGGCTCTAACCAAGTACGTAACAGTGGCACCTTAGGTGGCAGCATAGGAAATGCCTCTCCTATTGGCGATCCAGCCCCATTATTAATTGCACTTAATGCCACTCTAGATTTATTAAGCGCAGCAGGCACACGTACTATAAACGTGGCCGACTACTTTGTTGATTACAAAAAAACAGTCATTAAAAGCGATGAAGTCATTAGCAAAATTACAGTGCCAAAACGCTCAGACTCGTTAAAGCTTGCGTGCCATAAAATTTCAAAACGCTTTGAAGATGATATATCTACCGTGTGTTTAGTCCTAGCTATTGAGCAAGCACAAGGTGAAATTAGCAATGCCCGCTGCGCCATGGGCGGTATGGCTGCAATCCCCAAACGCGCCGCACACATAGAGCAAAAGCTTAATGCTCAGCCCTTACAAGTAAGCACGTTTATAGATGCCGCTAATGCTATAAATGATGACTTTACCCCCATGAGCGATGTCCGCAGCAGCGCACATTATCGCACTACGGTAAGCAAAAACTTGCTACAACGTATTGGTATTGAGTTTTGTGGTGCACAACCAAGCAGTAAAAATAATAACAACATTGCCATTACGAGGATTTCACATGCGTCACTTTGAAATGGATAAACTAAAAGCCCAAGGCGGAAGCGTTGGCCAATCTAAGTACCACGAAAGCGCAATTAAACAAGTATGTGGCAATGCAAACTACGCCGACGATAACCCAGAGCCTCATGGCTGCTTACACGCCTACCCTGTACTTGCGCCCATTACCAGCGGCTTTATTAAATCAATTGATACAAGTAAAGCGCTTGAAGTTGCAGGTGTTAAGCGTATTTTATCGGCCGATGATGTACCCGGTAAGCTTGATATTGGCCCAGTATTTCCTGGTGATGTACTGCTGACCAATCATGAAATTCAATACCATGGGCAACCGGTACTGGTAGTCGTTGCCGACAGCTACGCCATTGCTCGCCGCGCTGCTCGCTTAGTGGTTATAAATTGCGAGCAAACCACACCCATACTTGATATTAAAGAAGCAATTAAAAAAGAGCATTGGGTAAGGCCGCCACATTCACTTAACCGGGGCAATAGCGAGCAAGCCATAAATAATGCAGCCCACCAGCTTATAGGCGAAATACACATAGGCGGGCAAGAACACTTTTACCTTGAGGGACAAATAGCACTTGCTCAGCCCGACAACGACGGCGGGATCCATGTTCAATGTTCTACCCAGCACCCAACAGAGGTGCAGCACTTAGTTGCTAAAATTTTAAAAAAGCCATTTAGCTTTGTAAACGTAGAAACTCGCCGTATGGGCGGTGCCTTTGGCGGTAAAGAAACCCAAGGTGCACCGTGGGCTTGCCTTGCAGCGCTTGCAGTTTACTACCTTGGCTGTGCAGTAAAAATGCGCCTTGCCCGCAGCGACGACTTTAAACTTACCGGTAAACGTCACCCATTTTATAACCAATACCATGTAGGGTTTGATGAAAATGGCCTAATTGAAGGCGCTGATGTAACCGTAAATGGGTTTTGTGGTTATTCGCCCGATTTATCTGATGCCATTGTAGACCGTGCAATGTTTCATGCCGATAACGCGTATTACTACCCAGCAGCCACCATTAAAGGTAATCGCTGTAAAGTTAATACCGTAAGCCACACCGCATTTAGAGGATTTGGTGGCCCGCAAGGCATGATTATGGGCGAGCTAATAATGGACGACATTGCCGCTAAACTAGGTAAAGATCCGCTTGAGATCCGAAAACTTAATTTATACAAAAAAGGCCGCAACACCACGCCATATCATCAAACCGTTGAGCAGCATATTTTAAAAGATATGATTGCCCAGCTTGAGGAGTCGGGTGATTACTGGGCGCGAAAAGACGCTATTAAAGCCTTTAACGCATCATCCCCTATTATAAAAAAGGGCCTTGCGATGACGCCGGTTAAATACGGTATATCGTTTACCGTACAGCACCTAAACCAGGCAGGTGCGTTAGTGCATGTATATAGTGATGGATCAATTCATTTAAACCATGGCGGCACCGAAATGGGCCAAGGCTTAAATACTAAAATAGCGCAAATTGTAGCCCATGGGTTTGGTGTTGATTTTGACGCAGTAAGCATAAGCGCAACTCGTACCGACAAAGTACCAAACACCTCGCCAACCGCCGCCTCAAGCGGTACCGACTTAAACGGCATGGCAGCGCTAAACGCCGTAAACACCATAAAAGAACGCTTAATAAACTTTATAAGCGAGCACTTTGAAGTAGACAGCCAAAGTGTTGTATTTAAAGATAACCTGATCACCTTTAACAAAGGTGAAATTAGCTTTAGCGAACTTGCAAACCTTGCTTATATGAATCGTATATCGCTTTCATCAACGGGTTATTACGCCACGCCTAAAATTCATTACGATAGAGCCAAAGGCGAAGGCCGCCCATTTTTTTACTACGCACACGGCGTAGCACTCAGTGAAGTAGAGATAGATACGCTGACAGGTGAAAACACCGTAACCCGTGTTGATATTCTGCACGATGTGGGCAGCTCAATTAACCCGGCACTTGATATAGGGCAAATTGAAGGTGCCTTTGTTCAAGGTATGGGCTGGCTTACCACCGAAGACTTACAATGGAACAATAAAGGCCAGCTTGCAAGCTTTGGCCCTGCTAACTATAAAATTCCGGCTATTGGCGATACCCCTGCCGAATTTAACGTCAATTTATATAATTCGGCCAACCCAGAAACCACCGTATTTAGATCAAAAGCAGTTGGCGAGCCGCCGTTTATGCTGGCCTTTAGTGTGTGGAGTGCTATTCGTAATGCGATAAGCAGTGTGGCCGATTACAAGTACACCGCCCCACTCGATACGCCTGCCACACCTGAGCATGTATTAAATGCAATTGAGCAAACCGCTAGCTGGTTTAAGGAGCAGCAACATGGCTAATTTAAATGAGTCGTTTCAGGGTTTTCATACGCAAAATTGGGCGCAGGCTATAAATGAGCACGAACAAAGCGGCACTAACTATGTTATTGCAACGGTACTGGGAACCAATGGCTCAACCCCTCGTAGCACAGGCTCTAAAATGGTAATAAGCGGCGAGCATATTTACGACACCCTTGGCGGTGGTCACCTTGAGTACGTAGTAATCGAAAAAGCCCGCGAGCTACTTGCCATAGGCGAAGCCGCCCAAGTGATAGAGCAATTTAACTTAGGCGCAAATTTAGGCCAGTGCTGCGGCGGAGCTGCCACCGTGATGCTTGAGTGCATGCAATGCGAGCGCTTTACCCTCGACATATACGGCGCAGGCCATGTAGCACAGGCGCTTATTGCTATATTGGCACAATTACCTATGCGTATACGTTGGATAGATAGCCGCGCCGATGTATTCCCATCGGTTATTCCAAATAATGTTATAAAAGTGGTTGATGAAGAGCCAACAGAGCAAGTTAAACGCGCCCCAAAAGCTAATAATTACTTAATATTAACCCATAACCACCAGCTCGATTTTGCACTCACACAAGCCATTATTAAACGCGCTGATGCCAATTGGCTTGGCGTTATTGGCTCTGATACCAAAGCAAAACGCTTTAAGCAGCGCTTAGCTCATCGCGATTTTACCACCGAGCAAATAAAGCAAATGACCTGCCCTGTTGGGCTTGAAAATGTAACGGGTAAGCTCCCTATGGAAGTGGCTATTTCAATTAGCGGGCAGTTAATTGGGCTTTATCAGGCTATGCAAACCCATGCGCCTAAACGCCAAGGTGTGCAATGGCGTGCACTTAAAAATGCCTTAATTAGCACCACGCACGAGGAAGAAAACGCATGAGCACCTTAAAAATTAATAACCTAAATGAAGCGCAAGCGTACCAAGCCTTAGAGCACTGCTGCACAGCCCCTAACTGGGTAAGCGGTATGCTAAATACCATGCCATTTGAAAATAAAGAGCACCTTTTTCAGAGCGCGCAAAGCGTATGGGAACATCTCGCTGAGAGCGACTATTTAGCCGCTTTTGAAGGCCACCCGCAAATTGGCGATTTATCAACATTAAGTAAAAAGTACGCAGCTACAGCGCAAAAAGCGGGGCACGAACAATCAGGAATGAGCAAAGCAAACGAGCAAACCCTTAAAAAAATGATTGCGCTAAATAAAGAATACCTCAGTAAATTTGGCTTTATATTTATTGTGTGTGCCAGCGGCAAAAGTGCTGAGCAAATGCTTGAGCTCATAGAGCAGCGTATACACAACACCCGCAGCACAGAGCTCACTATAGCCGCAGGCGAACAAGCCAAAATAACAAAAATAAGATTGGAGTCCCTGATATGAATAAAAGTATGAACAAAAGCCCTATTACTACCCATATTCTCGATACCAGCACAGGTAAACCTGCAGCCGATGTAGCTGTACAATTGTTTGTTCACACTAATAACGAGTGGCAATTAATTGCTCAAGGTAAAACAAATAGCGACGGACGTATTACCGACTGGCTAAATACAGACGTAGAATTTGCAACCTATAAGTTGGTATTTGATTTAGATAGTTACTATGAAAACCAGCCTACTCCAGCGTTTTACCCAGAAGCGCAAATAACCTTTAGATTACAAGATCAAAAACATCATCACATTCCGTTATTGCTTAGCCCATTTGGCTACTCAACGTACAGAGGTAGCTAACAATGAGCACGCAAAACAATAATAAATTAACCGTAATTTGTGCCAACATACTCGACTTTGTTGACGACCCGGCCATAGCGGGCGACACCGCCCATCGCTATTTTGAAAAAGGCGCGTTAGTTATTCAAAACGGCAAAGTCGTTAACCTTGGTTACGAGCAAGACATACTGCCAAGCTTAGATAAATCAGCCACTCTTATTCGCCACGATGGTAAATTAGTTATGCCCGGCATGATAGATACACACATACATTTGCCGCAAACCGAAATGGTCGGCGCGTATGGGGAGCAACTTTTAAGTTGGCTTACCGAGTACGCCTTCCCAACCGAAAAAAAGTTTGCCAGTGAAGTGTACTCAAGTGAGGTTTCAAACCGCTTTTTAGATGAGTTATTACGTAACGGCACCACCACCGCATTGGTATTTGGTACTGTGCACCCGCAATCAGTAGATGCATTTTTTAACGAATCTCAAAAACGTAATTTACGCATGATTGCCGGTAAGGTGATGATGGACAGAAACTGCCCTGACGATTTATCTGATTGCGCGCAAACCAGTTACGATCAATCAAAAGCACTCATAGAAAAATGGCACAATGTTGATAGGTTAAGCTATGCGGTAACGCCACGTTTTGCGCCTACATCAACCCCTGAGCAACTACAAAAATGCACTCAACTATTAGAAGAATACCCCGACACTTACCTACATACGCACTTATCTGAAAACAAAGACGAGTGCGAATGGGTAAAAGGGTTATTCCCCGACGCTGATGATTACTTAAGTGTTTACGAGCAAGCTAAAATGGTGCGTAAACGCTCGGTATTTGCTCATAGTATTCATTTATCTGAGCGCGAGCTTTGCTGCCTTGCAGATAACAACGCGGCTATTTCGCACTGCCCTACTTCTAACTTATTTTTAGGTTCGGGCCTTTTAAATTTAAAAGCCTGTGAAGAGCACGGAATAAACGTAGGTATGGGCACCGATGTTGGCGCAGGCACAAGTTTTTCTATGCTACAAACAGGTAATGAAGCGTACAAAATTCAACAGCTTCAAGGTCAAAAGTTCTCGGCTTTTAAAGGCCTATATTTAGCGACGCTTGGCGGCGCTCGGGCGCTGGATTTAGAAGGCACCATAGGTAATTTTGCAATCGGTTGTGAAGCCGACTTTATAGTTATGGATTACGCGGCTACTTCATTTTTAAAATTTAGAATTGGCCATGCTAAAACACTACACGAGCAACTTTTTGCCATGATGATGCTAGGCGATGATCGCTGTATTGAGCAAACCTACATTATGGGTAAAAGCGTTTATAAACGCGATGATAAAAAACAGTTTACAGCCACCCACACACCGCAATTAGAAGAGGCTTAACCTAATGGAAAACTATTTATTTGAGCTTGTTCATTTAGTGCTTCGTTTTTTTCATGTAATTGCTGGCATAGCGTGGATTGGCGCGTCGTTTTATTTTGCGTGGCTTGATAATAACTTACAAACCCCGCCGCAGTGGAAACAAGACAAAGGCATAAAAGGCGATTTATGGGCCGTGCACGGCGGTGGTTTTTACGAAGTGGCTAAGTATCAAAATGGCCCTGAAGAAATGCCGCATACCCTGCACTGGTTTAAATGGGAAGCCTACACAACGTGGATCACCGGTATTTTATTATTTAGCCTACTTTATTATGTTGGCGCCGATGTTTACCTAATCGATAACAGCAAAAGTGAGCTAAGTAAATTTGCCGCTATTGGTGCATCGCTTGGCTTTATTGGCTTAGGTTATGGTGTTTATCGTTTATTGTGCAAAACCCCGCTGGTTGAAAACGGCAAAGCATTTATTGCTGTGGTTATTGGCCTATTGGCCCTTTGGACTTACGGGGTTGACCAGCTATTTAGTGACCGCGCTGTGTATATTCATGTAGGTGCGCTTATTGGTACGTGTATGGTTGGCAATGTGTACCACATAATTATGCCAGGGCAGCGCTACATGGTAAGCGAAGTAGAAGCTGGCCGCATTCCTGATTCAGCACCGGGTTTAAAAGCAAAGCTGTGCTCTATTCATAATAACTATGCCACGTTACCAGTGGTATTTATTATGCTGAGCAACCACTTTCCTTACACCTACAGCCACAGCGTTGGCTGGCTTATATTAATTGCGTTGTTTGGTATTGGCATGTGGATACGCCATTACTTTAACTTAAAGCACCAAGGTATTAATAAACCTTCAGTGCTTGTAAGCGGTATTGCTGCCTTTTTTGCCCTCATGCTGGCTATAGCTCCATGGCCTAGCAGCCCAACAAATACAAGCGAAAGCGCGCCTTCACAAGCCAGCATTACCGACACTCAAGCGTGGGATATAATCAGCAAACACTGTACACAGTGCCACAGTGAAACACCTACATCAAAGCTTTTTCAAACAGCGCCGCTTGGCTTTAAGCTCGACTCTATTAATGATGTAAAAAAAGCCAGCACACTTATTCATACCCGCGCAGTTATAACCAAAGACATGCCATTGGCAAATATGACCAAAATGACTGATGCAGAGCGCGAAAGGCTAGGCTCTTGGCTCACAGCACTTAAAAAGGAGCAATAACATGAGCGAGCAATTTAAGCACTACCCGCGCGATTTAATTGGTTATGGCTCACAGGTGCCCCATGCAAATTGGCCTAATAAAGCCCGCATTGCTGTACAACTGGTATTAAATTACGAAGAAGGCGGCGAAAACTGTGTATTACATGGTGATGCAGCGGCCGAAACATTTTTATCTGAAATAGTCAGTGCCCCGCATGTAGAAGACCGCCATATAAGCATGGAGTCCATTTACGAATATGGCTCCCGCGCGGGTGTGTGGCGTTTACTTAAACTCTTTAAAAAATACGATATACCGGTCACCATTTTTGCTGTGGCAATGGCCCTTGAGCGCCATCCCGATGTAGCTAAAGCTTTTGTTGATGCAGGACACGAAATAGCAAGCCACGGCCTGCGCTGGATCAACTATCAACATATAGATAAGCAAACCGAGCGCGAGCACATGCAAAAAGCCATTGAGATCATTCAAACACTCACAGGTAAAAAGCCAAAAGGCTGGTATACCGGGCGCACAAGCCCAAATACTGCAGCCCTTGTGGTAGAAAATGGCTCGTTTTTATATGACGCTGACGATTACAGCGACGATTTACCCTTTTACGGTATTAAAGAAGGTAAGCCACAGTTAATAGTACCCTACACCCTTGATGTAAACGACATGCGCTTTGCTGCGGTGCAAGGCTTTAATGCCGGCGATCAATTTTATAATTATTTAAAAGATGCCTTTGATACGCTTTATGAAGAAGGCGACCCACAAGGTGAAAACGCCCCAAAAATGATGTCGATAGGGCTGCATTGTCGCTTAATTGGCCGCCCTGGCCGCATTAAAGCCCTCGCACGATTTTTAGAATATGCTAAATCGCATGAGCAAGTGTGGTTTGCCACGCGCGAACAAATCGCCGAGCACTGGCTTAAAACCCACCCGTATAAAAAAGCCTAGTTGTAGTCTATTTAAAATTACACTTTAATAACTTAAAACAAAAAAGCCCAGCATAGCTGGGCTTTGGTTACTCTAAGGGGGTGTTACTTAATTAAATGTTACTGTTACGATGTTAGAACATACGTTTTCAGAAACACACAATTGGTAATCGTAGCTTGATAGTGAAGCACCACGCTCATAATCACGGTAGCGGCCGTTATCCGACGTAGTATCAATTAGTTCACCATTACGGTAAACGTTCATCGATTCAGCTCCCACTGTGTCCCAGCTAAGATCTACACGCATAGTACCCAAGCGTGATTTATTAGCGCGTTTTAATGTAAGCTCAATATCTACATCACTAACAACAACCGTTTGCATTGACGTGCTAGTATTACCTTCGCTGTCTGTTACGGTTAATTCAACGTTGTAGCTGCCAGAGCCTGCGTACACATGAGTTGGATTTTGATCAGACGATGTTGCCCCATCACCAAAGCTCCAGCTCCACTGTGTAATATCGTTGTTGGCATCAGTACTTGCATCTGTAAACATGGCCGTTAAGCCTTCTATTTCAGTGTCAAAGCTCGCTTGTGGTGGCTGTGGAGTAACCTCTCCAATCGCACTAAATGTAAGAGACCAACCATTGATGTTACCAACATCCGCACCCGCTGTATCTACAACGTGTAACGTCCAATCGCCTGTTGCAACTTCACTGTTGAAGGCGCCTGATGTGAATGTTTTAACAATATCATCGTCACTACCACCTTGGTTACTTTGTAAAGTAACTTCAGAACCTTGAGCTGATGTTAACGTTAATACCAAGTCACCAGACCACGTGTGAGTAATGTTTACATCGGCGGAAGTGCCAAAAAGAGTTAAATCATCAGCAACGGTAATTACAGAGCTTGCACCTTGTGGATCGTTATCTGGAATAGATACGTTATCATCACTGCTATATGTAAAATCGTTTAAGCCTGCAGGCTGTAGCATTAATGACACAGTTTGTGTTTTTAACTGCTGATCTGTACTTGCCTCAACTGTAAAATCATAATTACCCCAAGGCGTGTCATCAAACGTATTTACAGTTAACACAACCTCATCACCTGGGCGTGCCGTAGAAGCACTAAGTGAAGCCCCCTCTAAACTAGAACTAAGCGAAAGCGCTACATCGCCATCCCATTGCGCAATCGAACCAATCTCAAACGTGTAGGTAACTGTATCGCCTACGGTTGCTTGCTGAGTTGTAGGAGTAACCGATAATTTAAAGCCAGGTGTAGGATCAGCATCTAATAATGCCTGGTTTGCATTTAAACGCGTACCTGCAACTGTTTTACCTGTTAAAGCAGTATTAGCATCGCCGCTGCTCATTAGCAGCTCTTTTAACTCTACTGTTGTTAAATCTGGGTTTACTGAAAGAACAAGAGCAGCCACACCTGCAACATGTGGTGTTGCCATTGAAGTGCCAGAATAAGTAGCGTAACCGCCACCTGGAATAGTTGAAAGAATAGCGCTACCCGGCGCGCCCATATCAACACTTTCTAGGCCCCACTGCGAAAAACCAGACATATTATCACTGCTATCTGTACTTGCGATTGATAGTACACTGTCGTTTTCGTAGTTAGATGGGTAGTGCGGGTTTACATCGTTATCTACTGCGTCATTCCCTGCTGCTGCTACGAATAAAATGTCTGCGTCTTCACTGGCCGTTATTGCATCGGCTAAAGCTTGGCTATAACCGCCTCCACCCCAACTATTATTTAGTACGCGAAGGTTAACACCTGAGTTTTTAAGACCAACCATGTAGTCAATACATTTAATGGCATCTGACGTTGAACCACTACCTGAAGCATCTAAAAATTTACAACCAGCGATAGATACATCATGGTTTACACCCACAATACCTTCGTTATTGTTGCCACTTGCACCAATGGTTCCTGAAACATGCGTACCATGCCCTTGATCGTCCATTGGGTTGCCTGAGTTAGTAATTGCATTGATGCCATGAACATCATCAACATAACCGTTACCGTCGTTATCAATTCCATCGCCAGCAATCTCACCCGGGTTTACCCAAGCATTAGCTAAAAGATCGGCATGATTATAGTCAACACCGGTATCGATCACACCAACAACCACATCTCTACTACCCGTAGAAATTGACCACGCTTCAGGTGCATCAATATCAGCGTCAGCTACACCACCGGTTTGACCTTCGTTATTTAAACCCCATAGGTCACCAAAACGCGGATCATTTGGCGTAGTGGCAATACTTACACGGTAGTCTGGTTCAACATATTCAATAGCCTGATGAGTTTTAAGGCGTTTTATTGCCTCTTTAGTACTCATACCCGTTACTTTAAATTTAGCTAAGCGGCCTGAAAGTAAAGACTTATAGTTATCATCAACCTCATCGCTGTTCATGTCAGAGATTTTAGCTCTCACTAACGAACGAGCTTGCTTACGCATTTTAGCTGACACATTTTTTTTGTATTTAACAATAAGTGAATCACTGCTTGCAGTTACTGATTGTTTAATACTTGTTTCAGGTAGTTGCGCAGCAGCCAAACAAGGAACAAGCGCAAGTGTAATAATAGATAATTTTGTTTTCATTGTTCTATCCATAGTTGATTGAGCTTAAAAATTTTAAGCAAGTTTACAGACAACATCGAATAAGAAAGATCACATGGCATTTACCCAGCAAACTAACAAATCAAAAATTACTCAAGTATTTAAATTGGAAACAACAAAAAATCAACATTTTTGACCAGAGTCGTCATTAAAAAAACATTCAAGGCAGCCTTTTTTATGAATTTATTAATTACAAGCAGCCAGTCAAGTAGCTCAACAATTTTTACTGGTTTTTTAGCAAAATACTAAAAATAAAAATAAAAACAGCATAACTGATTGTATTTAAAAGATATAAAAATCGGTAAAAAAAGATGATTTAAGAATTTATAATTCAAGAATACAGTGAATGTGCATTTAGAAAACGCGACACAACATTGAATAACGTTTGATCACAACATTATACCGGCACGGCATGCTGGAACTACGAATACTCTATAAAAACAAAATAACGTAGAGCATTCAGAATTTTTATTTCAAGGAGAATAATAATGAAGTTAAACAAATCACTTATAAGCTGTGCAGTAGCAATTGCAATGGGCACAAGCTTCTCTTCCTTTGCAGATACAGCAACTAAATCAGGGTCAGTATCTGATTTAAGCACAAAAGTATCTGTACAAAGCACGAGCAATTCAATGGTCCTTGCACAAACTCAAGTAGGTAATACAGCATTACTTCTACAAGATGGTGATGGTAATACAATGCAAGTTACCACTATTGGCAACGACAACACGACCGAGGTGTCGCAATTCCAAACTGGTAACTTTGTAGAAGTAACCACCGTTGGCGACAATAATGTGCAAACATACTCACAAGATGGTTTATACAATGGTGCGTTAACTACGGTCACCGGCAACAATAATCAGCTTTATGTTTCACAAGAAGGCGAAGGTTTATTTTTTAACAATGAAGCGATCAACTCTATTGTGGGTGATGACAATACTGTTGATATTGAACAAGGTACAGGTGGTCATTGGTTTTACAACATGGACATGCAAGGCAGTGGCAATGAGGTAAGTGCATTACAAACTGGTGAATGGCATGAAGCTGTAATTACAAGCGCTACAGGCGACGATAATGCAGTAATGGTAGAGCAAAATGGCTTTTATAATACATTCAGAGTGTCCTCGCTACAAGGTAACGATAACGAGTTAGATATTGAACAAGACGGCGATCAAAATGCTGTAACACTTACAGATCTTTACGGTGACAATAATGAGTTTGGTGTTGAGCAAGAAGGTGCTGACAACACTGTTAATTTCACTGCTATTGTAGGTAACGATAACGAAGTAGGCATAGACCAAGAAGGCTTGGCTAATAATGTTGATTCAGCTTTATTTGAAGGCGAAAACAACGAAGTAATGGCGATGCAAAATGGTGACTTTAATACAACAACTGCTGAGTTAATTGGTAATGATAACGAACTTACAGCCATTCAAAATGGTAGCGAGAATGAAGCATACATGGGCGTGTTAGGCTCAGATAATGAATTTACAATTAGCCAATTTGGCGACGTTAACTCTGCTCATTTAGTGAACTTTAATGGCTTAGAAAATGATGTAAACCTTACCCAACTGGGTGAAGAAAACATCGCGGTTGTTGAATCGTCTTACCCTGACGTTTCGCTTACATCTAACGAAAACGACATCGAAATTACGCAAGACGGCCTGCAAAATGAAACCATGGTGACACTTGCAGGTATTCTTGATAGCAACTTCAACCAAATTGATATTGCGCAAAATGGCGACTTTAACCTTATCGACATGATGGTAGAAGGCAGTGGCCACAGCATAGATATTTCACAAGAAGGTGAAAATAACTGGGTTGTAGGTACTGAACAATCACCGTTTTTAGTAGGTGGTGAAAACGTCACATTCAATGTCACTCAGCTAGGCAATGACAATATTGTTGAAGGGGGTGTTATTGGTGTTAATAGTACCGTAACGGTTACTCAAATTGGTGACGGTAATACAGCCACAATTACACAAATGTAATTAATAACAATAAAGGGGAGCTTCAACTCCCCTATTTTAAACTATGAAAATAAATAAAAAAATCAATCTCCTGCTCTTACTCGCTTTGTATTTGGCCCCTCCAGGTGTTGCTGCAGATGAACTTGAAATTGACGGGTTATTACTTGATAGAAGCATTAGCCGATTTGGTCATCAATTTTACTATGAATTTTCAAATTACTGGCGAGACTTGCCTTCAACCGCTGGTTTTAACATTGAAATCAAAGAAACGGTAATACCCAAAGCTGGCACAAAGCTTACTCTTGTAATGAACAATCAAACTATATATGCAACCTATTTAGGACGCAGATTAGAGCCATTAGACGCACGCGTTGAACAAGCGGTCTATACGGTAATTGATGCAATGGCTCGCTCAAACATGGCTACATCTTCTAAAGATATGGCTTTAAATGGATGGTAAAATGAAAAAAATAATATTTACAATAATAACAACATTATCCTTTTGCGCATCAGCAACTGAAATGGTTTACACCCCTATAAACCCTAGCTTTGGTGGCAACCCACTCAATGCCAATATGTTATTGAGTAAAGCGCAAGCTCAAAATAAACACAAAGCGCCTTCAATCGAAAAAGGCTATGCTGAGCAATTTCAGGACTCGCTTGAGCGCACCTATCTAAACCGTATGGTTCGTGAAATAACAGACATGGCCTTTGGGGAAGACATAGAAGATAGTATTTTTGACCAAGACTCAATTTTTATGAGTGGCGATTATCAAATTGAAGTCATCACCAGCACCGCTGATACCATTACAGTCAAAATAACAAATATTATTGATGACACCGTCGTGATTATTGAAGTACCGAGGTTTGGATAATGAAAAAAATAATAACAATAGCAATACTATTACTGTTAAGCGGATGCTCAACACTGGGCAAATTAATTCCACCTTCTCAACAAAGTGCCATGAGCCTTGAGCCGACAGAAATATTTAGCAACTTAAAAAACTTACCAAAACCAGCAGGCAGTATACCCGTATCAGTTTACTCATTTAGAGATCAAACAGGCCAATACAAACCACAAACAAATGTAAGCTCTTTTTCTACTGCCGTAACACAAGGGGCTAATTCTATTTTAGTGCAAGCGCTTCATGAGTCAGATTGGTTTACGCCGGTCGAACGTGAAGGTCTGCAAAATATATTAACAGAAAGAAAAATAATTAGAGCAGCCCAATCAGAAAACCCTAACAGTGTTGAACTCCCTCCATTAACCACCGCTAAAATAATTTTAGAAGGCGGTATCATAAGCTACGATACCAACGTAAAAACAGGTGGTTTAGGGATGGAATATTTTGGTATTGGTGCTTCTGAACTTTACAGAGAAGATGCTATATCAATATATTTACGTGCTGTAGACGTACGAACAGGCCAAGTACTCTTGAGCGTTGCCACCAGCAAAAAAGTACTAAGCCAAGAAATGAGAGCAGGCTTTTTTAGATATGTAAGTTACAAGCGCCTAGCCGAAGCTGAAGGTGGCTTTAGTGACAACGAACCCATGAGTATATGCGTTACTCAAGCAATAGAAAAAGCACTAACCGACCTTGTTACAAAAGGAATTGATAAAGGGTTGTGGGCTCAAAAAGCAGCGTAATATTTAAATTTAAAATTATAAAGGCTACTTAATGTAGCCTTTTTTATTTAATGGTTACTGAATTTTTGCCGCAACTAGCTACTTTGCCATTGGCAATAATACTGCCACATACCGCTGGGCCCAATTTGCAAGCTCTACCCTATTGCGTGAATTTGTTTTTTTAAAAGCACTGTATAAATGCGTTTTAACAGTGTGATCGCTTATATTAAGTTTATCCGCAATTATATTATTACTAGCCCCTTGAGCTATTAAATGAATAACCGATTTTTCTCGCTTAGTTAAATGAGCGTAGTCATCCTGCTTTAAACTAATATCGTCTTGTAAAGAATTAAAAGATGAAGCAACTAATAAAATATCGCTAAACGCTTTAGAAATTACTTTTCGGGTAAACCACAATTCATCCGATGTGACCCTAACTAACCCTTTAAAAATAACTTCTGGGGCATCCGATTTATAAAAAACGCCATTTATATGGTTCATTAATAAATTTTTTTCGCAAACGGCTTCTTGCTCTACATTAAATAAAACAACCTTATGCTTTTTAGCCAAACAGAGTAAATCAGCAGGAAGTAAATCTAACCAATTATTTTTAGCACCATCAATTAAATATAAATCAAACTTGTCGCGTGCGTCTTGTTTAGGTAATGCATCATCCATTTTTATGTCACCAAAAATAGCCTGCATTGTTTTTAGTATAATGGTATAGCTTTCACAATGAAAAGAAGATTGAAAGGTTGTTTTTACAAATACGGTGTGAGGTTTGAGCATAAATTTCATCCTTGAAACATTTACACCACACTACCTAATTTAAAAACAACTTACAATGCGATTTTGGTATTAAATGAAAACGATAAAAATTTATAAGTAATATTAATTTATTAAAAATCAATTAATTAAATAAATTCATTTGAATTTTGTATAGTAAACTACTGCTCTGATCAGTCATCACAGAGCGTATAAAAGCGCGAAGTTACGCCATTTGTCCAACCAAAACCTTGCTGTACTGCATACTCACCGCCACCTGCTTTTAGCTGTGGCTCACACACATTATACTTTTCTAGTAAGCACTTATTTTGAGCAAAGTCTTGCTCGACCATAGTTAACCAATTTTGCATAATACGCTTACTAAGGCCGCTAAAGCCGTAGTTATTAAGCCCTTTTACGCTAAACCATTGAAGCGGAGCCCAACCATTTGGGCTATCCCATTGCTGTGGCGTATCTGTAATAGTGGTCACTACACCACCATCTTTTAAAAAGTCTTGCTCTATAAGTTTAGCAACCTGCTTAGCTTGTTCATCACAAGCCACATTTACAAACAGGGCTGTACTTGCTGCAGCGCTTAATACGTCAGACTGACTCGCTTTACTGTGATTGTAATCAACAAAAAAGTGATGCTCATCGCTCCATAAGTACGTATTTATAAGCTGTTTTCTATTAGCGGCATAGGTATTAAAAACCTCGGCTTGCGTGTTATTACCTAATAAAGTGTAAAACTCACTAAGCTGATTTTCTAAGTTGTACATTAAGCAATTTAAGTCAATTGGCACTATATCTGTTGTTTGTATTGAACTTAGCGAAAGCGGCTCGGCTAACCAGCGAGAGCTAAAATCCCACCCCGATTCGCACGCGGCACGAATATTGCGATAAAAATCAGGCTTTTCATGATCTGCAAAATCATGGGCTAACTCTAAATCTTCCCTAAGCGACTCGGCCCTAGGAGCAGCCTCATCGTCCCAGTAACGATTTAAAACGCCACCACAATTGAGCTTTACTACACGCTTAACGGCTGTTTGGTCAGTATTTAAATTATCTGCACCTTGCATCCAAAACGCATACTCTTTTTCAAGCGCGGTAACACAACTTTTAAGCCAGGCTAAGTTATTCGATTTGCAGTGCACATGTTGCCATAATAATTGCACCATAAGCGCTAAAATTGGCGGCTGGGAGCGAGATAAATAGTAGCGACGGTTACCATTTGGAATGCACCCAAAATCGTTTATTAAATCAATAAAGTTTTGCAGCATATCTTCAACAATGTCGGCTTTATTAGCGTCAATTAAGCCAAGCGCTGTAAAATAACTATCCCAATAGTATATTTCCTGAAAACGCCCACCCGGTACAATATAGCTGTGCTTAAGTGCTAATAATGAATCGGCTTTAGGCGTGTCTGCTTCGCGGCGTAAACCATCCCACAGCGAGTTGATGTAACTTTTTACACTTGAAGTATTTACCTCAGTACTCATTTTTAATAGCGAGGTTGTTAAAAAGTGAGCGTTTACAAACTCTTTAAGATCAATGTTGCTAAGTGGTGCTACTTGCTCGTAACTTTCACACGCACTTTGCCAATTGGTACGTGCGGTAGCATCTGCAAATGTTTTACAGTCACTAAAAATATGCTGTGTTTGTACATCTTTAAATAATTGGCTATCAAAAAAATTCATAACAATCCTAAAAATTTAAGCATTAGCTGTATGTTGAGAAATGGCATGGGTGCGTTTTTTAAAAATAATCACGCTAATAAAAATCAAACTAATGGGTATTAAAGAAAGGTAAAATGCATGTTGCCCGCTAAAGTGCTCAAACACATAGCCTGTGATCATTGAACCCGTTGTGCCACCCAATGCAGAAAATACAACGATTAAACCAGTCATGGCCGCATGCTGATATTTTGGTAGCGCATTTAACATCACAGAATTTAATACTGGGTAAATAGGTGCCATAAAAAAGCCAATAAGAGGCAAAATAAATGCCGCTAACGGAGCGTCAAATAAGCTTTTAACCGCAGCAGTTGGTAAGTTTTCAGTAAGCGGCAACGTAATAATAATAAGTGATGCCATCGCAACAAGGCAGCCACATAAAACAAAAAACCAACTAATGTGTTTAAGCACCTGCCCTGCAACTAATCGACCCAGCGCAAGAGCGGCGGCAAATATGCTAGCTAACTGAATGCTCATAGCTACAGGTAACTGTAATACTTGGTTATTAAAGGTTGGTAACCAAGTTCCAACTCCTTGCTCTATAAGTACATATAAAAAAGCACTTATAATAAAAATAACAACAAGTGGTTGGTAAGTTAGCTTTAACATGGCCACAAAGTCACTTAAGCTCGAACTACTCTTATCGCTTTGAAGCGCAGGCTTAATAGGTGCAGCTACAACGCTTACAATCACAACTAAAGTAAGTGCCGCCAGTGCATAATATACATTTAGCCATGCACTAGACTCATTGGGATTTATAAATGCCGTAAAAATCCAGTAGCCGCTTAATACACCCACCATAAAAATACCTTCTATGGTGTTTAATAACGACGAATGGCTATTTGCATCGTCTGTTACTTGGCCAATAATTGAATAAACAGAGACTTTTACTACAGCAAAACCACAGCCAATAGCCGCAAATAGCACTTTAAACATATAAAAGTCGCTAATCATTGCGGTGCTTACACAGGCCGCTGCAATCACAGTTAATGCGCTAAGCATAGCGAGTTTATAACCCAGCCTAGGGATAAACGATGCAACAGCAAAAGACATTATCGCAATCGATAAATCTTTAAATCCTTCCAGTACCGATGCTTCTGTTTTACTAACGCCTAGCGTATTTATTGCCTGCAAAATAACGGTACCTACGCTATTTAATAATATTGCAAAAATAAAATAGCTTGCAGCAATTGCCAGTGTGATTTTTGTTTTACTCATAGCTTGCCCTACTTACAACGCAATGCATTGTAACTTTATAAGCTAATGACCTTAGGGTATTAGCATGTGTGTGTCAGTGAAGCTTGAGTGTAGTGTAGAATAAAATTCATTGCAATCGTTTGCATTTTAACTTTAACAATTAATACACATAGCTATAAATTAGCGCTTGCTAGACTGGCGAGTTATTAATTCTATATCAATAACTTGAGACTCTACTTTTTCGCCTAAAAATTGTTGCATCAACTTTTTAACTATCAAAGAGGCAGCTAACTGGGTGTTTTGTTTAATTGTAGAAAGTGATGGGTGGCTTATATCTGCCATTGCAATATCGTCAAATCCAACAAGAGCAACATCGTTTGGAATACTCACATAACGCTCTTTTAAGGCTTTCATTGCCCCGAGTGCAACCATATCACTACAGGCAACAATAGCATCAAAATACAGGCCTTTTTCACGCAGTAAATGGTTTACTGCTTGATAAGCAGAACCACTTGTAATATCAATTGAAACAACGTGTTGCTCTAGTTTATGTGTTGAAAGCGCAGCAGCGTAGCCGCGGTGTCTTTCGCTAATTTCGCCGTGTTCTGGGTCACCTAAAAACACAATATTTTTAGCACCATGCTCTATTAAATGCGCCGTTGCTTGCATACCGCCCAGGTAATTATCACTGCCTACTATAGGGTAGCTGCTAGTTGTTTTAGGGTCTCCCCACACCACTAATGGAATACCAGCTTTAGCGGCAGCCTCTATATTGCGCTGGTCTTTACCTTGTCCAACAACAATGATTCCGTCGGCTCTGCGTCCGTTAATAAAATAATTGGCCCAATCGTGTTGCGCCATTATGGAATTAGATAATAAAAGCTCTAGCCCTTGTTGATTTAGTGCTAGGTTAATTTCGCTGACTACTTTTAATAAAAACGGATCACTAATTGACTGCTCTGTTTGCACATCAAGGTTAATAATAACAGCAACTACATTTGTTTTTTGGGTGCGCAAACGACTGGCTGCCGTGTTTAGGCTAAAATTATGCTTTTTTGCGAGCTGCTGAAGTTTGTCGCGTGTTTCTTGCTTTATCAATGGGTTGTCATTTAATGCGCGCGAAACGGTAGAGGTAGATACGCCTGCTAATTTCGCTAAATCAGCTAATTTAATTTTTTTATTGTTCATGAAAACCTTGAGCCGCTTTGAGTTCGCTAATATAAATTGTAACTAGCTGACAATATAGCATTATTAATTTTTACTGGCGCGTTCCAGCTACAAAAAATCAATTCATTTGGTATTACGCTTAATAATCCAACAAATTAAATTCATAAATAATTTACAAATAAGTATTGCAAACGTTTGCATTTATCTCTAAGGTTTCACCATATACAGCCTGTTTACATTAACTTTTACTAATGGCGCTGTAAAAACACACTGTTTAACACACTAAAAACGGGATCACACATGAAATTCAATAAAGCAAAAAGCACACTAGCGTGTGCCATAACTTTAGCCCTAAGCTCACACGCTGCGTTTGCCCAAGAGCAAGCACAAGAAACCAAGGTTGAGCGCATTGTTGTTTCAGGCACGCCCACTGGCGTTGGTATCAGAAAAATTGATGCCGGCTACGCTGTAACAAATATTGATAGCCAGCAAATTATTAAACTGTCACCTAAAAGCACCGCCGACCTTTTTAAAGCCGTGCCGGGTGTATGGGTAGAAAGCTCGGGTGGTGAGTCGGGCGCGAATGTATTTGTACGTGGTTTTCCTGGCGGCGGTGACGCCCCGTTTTTAACGTTAAGTATTGAAGGTTCGCCTGTTTACCCTGCCCCTACATTATCTTTTTTAGAAAATTCATCGTTGTTTAGAATTGATGAAACAATAGAGACAATGGAAGCCTTACGCGGTGGTCCAAACCCTGTTTTATCTAACGGGCAACCAGGTTTAACAACAAATTTTCGCTTAAAAAGAGGCAGCGAAGATACCGAAGGCTTATTTAAATACACCACATCAGATTACGACTTACAGCGTGTAGATGCGGTTATGAGCGGCGAAATCACCGACGATTTATACTTTATGGTAGGTGGATATGTTAAAAGCTCACCCGGTATTCGTGATGCAGGCTTTACCTCTGAGAAAGGCAGCCAATTCACAATTAATATAACTAAAGATTTAGATAACGGTGAGCTTAACTTTTACACTCGCCAAACAGATGACCACGGTGCATGGTACCTACCTACCCCATTAAATATAGAAGGGATAGATGCAGAGTACACACAACTTGGCACATTAAACCGCCAAGCAACAATATTCACCGGGCCTGATGCACAAGCACATGATATAGACCTAGGTGATGGCCGAGGCTGGGATGGGCATGTTTCGGGCGGTAGCATTAAATTAGAGTTTGATAATGGTTGGCAATTTTCAGATCGTTTTAACATAACCAAAGGCGATGCGAATACGTTTGGCCTAGTACCAAGCGGCTCAGCTACAACAGTTGGGGACGTTGCTGATAACGGCCAAACCGCGTTTGGCGCAGTAACCAATACGGAATACGCAAGCAATACCCCTATACAACAGCTTGGACGCTGGGTTGTACTTAAAGAAATTAGCTCATTTACTAACGATTTAGCGTTTTCAAAGCAATTTGATGACTTATCAGCCTCGTTTGGTTACTACACAGCAAGCACATCGGCAAACGATTGGTGGAGTTTAGGTAATACGGCTTACCACGTATTAGAAGCAGGCGGTGAGTCGTTGACTGGTATTGAGTGTAATCAAAGCACCGACGGCTGCGATTTTAACTACGATATAAGCTCAACAGGTGATGCACGCACCAACGCATTTTATATTACCACTCAATATAAATTTGCCGACGACTTTACCTTAGATGTAGGCATTCGCCACGAAAACCATGAAGTAGAATACAGTGTTGATGAAGGCCTAGACGGTATAATCACAAAGACTGTTAACTACGATGAAAGTAAGACCTCGTGGACAACCGGTATTAACTACTCTATTAACGATGATATGGGCGTATTTGCCCGTGTTAACCGAGGCTATAAAATGCCTTACTTTGACGACTTTAGAGATAACTTTAGCGCTTATGAAGGCGGCGAAAAGCTAATTAAAGAAGTAACTCAAGGTGAATTTGGCTACAAACTTATTTCAGACTCTACCGACTTTTACGCCACTTTATTTGTGAATGAAGTAAAAGGCGACACATTTGTACGCCGCCCAGGCGTACCTGCTGAAATTTTAACAAATGAAGCATATGGTGTTGAGCTTGATTATAACTTTAATCATCAGTCGGGTTTTTCGGTTAATTTAAATACCACACTACAAGAAACCGAAATTACGCAAAGCCCTACAAATGAAGGCAATATATCGCAGCGCCAGCCTAAATGGCAAGTGCGTGTAACGCCAAGCTACGACTTTGAGCTACAAGGTATGTACGCCACGTTATACGGTACACTTTCGGCAGTTGATGACCGTTTTGGTAACAACGAAAACACAGTGACACTTGATGGCTACGAAAAAGTAGACTTAGGCTTAATTTTAGAGCCAATGGAAGGTATAAAGCTTCAAGTAGCTATTGATAACTTAACTGATGAGCAAGGTATTACTGAGGGTGACCCACGTAATGCCGACGCGCCAAACGGTCGCTATATTATGCCGCGTACTACGCGCTTTAGTATAAGTTACGAATTTTAAATCCACTTAATAACAAAGGGAGCTTAGCTCCCTTTATTTTATTTTTTCTTTAAGTTTATTAAGCGCGTCAACCGAAAAACCACGGTCGTAAAAATGCAAAATTTTACCTGCTTTATCAATTAAAATTACACGAGAATTATTTGGGTTTTGATTGCCCGTAAATTTTTGTACTGCCTCTCCATCTTCATAAATGGTAATAACTCCGCCCCACAGCTCCTTTGGAATACCTTTGCGCATACCATTATCAATGAACGTACTAAACATACGTGGTGCCATGCCCGCAATGGTAGGTAGCTCATAAGTAGGGAGTGTTACACCGGCCATATCTAGGCCAATTAACCAGCGATCAATATCAAACTGGCTGTCTTGTTTATAGCCTATAAGCAGCAAGGTTTTTTCAGTGGTAAAATCACTCGGAATAACAAATTCTTTTTTCTCTAAACTTTCACCAGTGATTGTTGGAAATTGCTTTCCAACAACTTGCTGATTGGGATATTGCGATGCACAACCACTTATAAGTAGTAGCAAAAATACTGTTATTACTGGTTTAAACATTTTATTTGGCCTATTTTTACAATAAATTTAGTGACTTATACGCAAACAAAAAGAGCGTCGATCTTTTTTAAAGCGCATGCTGCGCAATATAATGTTTAAATTTATCGACCCTCATTGGCCGGCCATATTTCCACCCTTGCCCGTAATGCACACCAGCTGTTTTTAACATAGTCTCTTGCTCTGTTGTTTCTATTCCTTCAGCTACACAGGTGTAGTTAAACTTACGCACTAACTCCATAATATTCGGGATCATAGACGCTTTTAAACCTTGTGTTGCTATATCTTGAACAAAGGTGCGGTCTATTTTTAACTGATGAAAACTTAAATTTTGTAAGTTTCTCAAATTGGAGTAACCCGTTCCAAAATCATCAAGCGACAAATTAAAGCCAGAGTCAACCAGCGTTCTAAAATGAGCATGCGCAATGCTAGTATCGAGGTACTCGTCTTCTGTTATTTCTAAGCAAATAGTAAATCGCGAATTAATAAGTGCAGGCTCTTGTGTCAACAGCGATACATTGCCAAGTTCTACATCACAAGGAAATATATTAATAGACACTTTAAAACCCGTTGGTAAATCGTCCAACTCTGTAAGCTCTTTAAGTACTTTTGCTACCATTGCTTGAGTAAACGACCACGTTAAATTATTTTTTCGTATCACCGGAATAAACTCATCGGGGTAAAGTGGTCCGTATTTGTCTTTAAACCGAGCTAGCACCTCACAACCAATTACTTTACCTGTGTGCAAACAAATAATAGGTTGGTAAGTCCAATAAAATGAGCCCTTTGTTAAGCCTTTACGCACTCTATTATTAGTAGAGCGACGAGCGGCTATTTGATAATCCACTATTAGCGCGCTCGACACCCCCGTTAGGCAGGTTAATATAAGAGAAATAATCAGCAAAAATTGATTGTCAGCGAAAAACTCACTCCATGGCGTTCTAACTGCAACACAATATCCTTTATTTTTTTCGCTGCACATAAATGCGGTTTCAAATGGTATTTGTTTGTGGTTTGCAAGCTTTTTACTTAATCCGCTTTTACCCGCCAAATGAAATGTATCTGAACCCGACTCATAAGTAATTTCCCAATACGGAGCTGCAATATTGCTGCGACTGATAGCTGCGGTATCCATAATTAAATTATAATTACCCTGCCTTACAATCACGACCTGCATTATGCGCTCCTTAAAAAGTAAAATTTTTAATTTAGGTTCGAATCGAACTCTAATGTTATTGTCGTTATTACTTTCGAGGTTGTTGCGAATGTAGTCGGGGGTTCTATCGTTTATGGGGGTTTTTAGTACACCCGAGCCCGTTGTACAGACAAGCTGATTATTTTTAAAAAAGCCAATATCTACAACATACTTGGCATCAAAAAGTGCACGCCGCATTTCAAGTAGATTTTCGTTGCTACATTCTGAGAAATTAAATGAATTTAAAGGAAAAAGAATTTGACGACGCTCGCTGACAGCTGCATCTATGTGGCTAACAATTTGTTTTGCATCTTTTTGTATTGCAGCTGCTAATTTGTGCCCAGCAAAATACAATAAAACTAAGCTACCCACTACAAAAACCAAAACACCGGTTAAAACTGCAATTAATGACTTTTGTTGGTATTTTTTCATTATGTCCTTATTGCCTATAAAGCATTCACTATCAGTGTGTTCTCCATCATTGCATAATCAGCCTTAAATGCAAATAAGCTCACAATATTCATAGTAAATAGCATACTTATAATTTAAACGTTAGCGTTCATTACGCATAAGCTTCATTTATTAAATTACACATCAAAGCCGCTACTTTAGCGTGCCCATCAGCATCAATATGCACCCCATCAATAGCTGAAACAGTAATACTTTGCTGTAAGTCACAAAAGTAGTTTTTTTTAGCACGGGCAATATTTTCAAACTCTTTTTTTAATGCCTCGTTTTTACTCGGTGCGCCCTCGTAAACATGTTTATATTGCCCTACACACTTTACATAAGCAGGGCTTAAAATTATAAGCTTGGGTTGTTTATTACCTTCATAAAACTCTTCAATACTGTCTAGTAAGTTTGTTAAGCCTTGACCTATTTGCTCAGGCGTTAATTTAAAGCGCTGTTTTAAATCGTTAGTACCCAAGGCAATAATTATAACAGCCAAAGAGTGCGCTTCTAAAAGCGGCTTTAAATAACTTACACCCGATAACTCCCCAATAAATGGCGGGTTATTTACAAGCGTACGGTTAGGTTGTCCCGCCTCTATTACTGTAAATTGATCGCCCAACATTTCAGCTAACACCAACGGCCATCTAACCTTGCCCTCAAAACGCTTTCCCGTTACGGGGTTTAACCCCCATGTATTTGAGTCACCAAAACATAAAATAGCTTTTTTCATTAAAATGGATTCAAAGTGTAGCCTTGCTGCTGAAGTTGAGCATGCGCGGTCATAGCAGATAAAGACATGGTAACACCCTGTATTAGGTGTTTAGGCGCTACTTTAAAATGCGTAGCCGACTGCCCGCATACAAATACCTGCGTGTTGTTTGCCAATAATTGTTTTATTAAGCTTGCGTTTTTATTATCAGCGTCAAAGCGTTTTTTATATTCATCGTTCGATAAAACATCCTCACTTGCACCACCATGTACAACTAATGCTAACTTAATGTTCTCTGGTTTAACGCCATGTGCTACATGCATATTTATAAAGCGAGCAAGTGAGTTCATTGCATTATTTTGCTCCCCTTTTTTAGCGGCATCGGCCACATCAAACGCTATTTTGAATTGAGTCGAATTATTAATTTGCGCATGTTCTGGCACGTTATAATAATAACCAAAACCACTAATAGGCTGCTCATTAGCGAAAGATAATGGGCTTAATATTAAAAATAACAGTAAGTATTTCATAAACAATCCGTTAGTTTTTTTGCTTATAAATAAAGTACCAGATGCGTTGAACAAAAGGCAGTTATTCACGCTAAAGTTTGCGAACTTTTATGGTGGTGCGTTAAAAACTGCATCCCTAAATAACTAAATGTATTTTTAAACATCGCAACAAAGGCATCTGGCGCCTCACTTGACGATGCATTAGACAACAGTGAAAAATCTTTACTGCGCAGTAAACGCAACTTTGGTTTTAAATGCTCGTCATCCATGTAGTCGGTAATTCTATCTATAAATGTTTTCATTTGTGTTGTGGTGCTGTACCAATACACTGGCGAGGCAAATACCCAATGGTCGTAATATAAAAGTGACTCAAAAAGCGAGAAAAATTCATCATCACTGTAGTTTTTACTGTAACTGTAAGGCGGTATTTTAAATTCATCTAAACACACAACATGCAGCTCATTTTGCTCAGCAAAACTTTTAACATGTGCGGCTGTGTTACCATTTTTTCGTGCCGATGAATAAATAATAACGGTGTTACGACTCAGTTTTTGTTGCATTTTTCCAGCTCCTTTTTTAATGTTGAAGAAAGCTTAAAACCTCAAGTTATATTGAGGTCAATACATGGAATAAAATTAATGCCTGCTGAGCAAAAAAACTTATCGACGCTACTTTAACAGTAGGCTACGTCGCAAAAAGAAGTGGTGTGAAGGTGTCTACATTACACTTTTACGAAACCAAGCAATTAATAAAAAGCTGGCGAAATAACGGTAACCAACGCCGCTACAAACCCGATGTACTTCGCCGAGTGGCCGTAATAAAAGCAGCACAAGCCATGGGCATTACACTAGACGATATTAAAAATACACTTGCCTCACTCCCCGATAACCGTACGCCCACTAAAAAAGATTGGTCTGCGCTTTCAAAACGCTGGCAAGCTCAACTAGATGAACGCATAGCGTATATGCAACGTATACGCGACCGCGTAGATGGATGTATTGGCTGTGGGTGTTTATCACTCAAAAGTTGCCCTATTTATAATAAAGACGATCATTTAGGGAGTGAGCAAAGTGGAGCGGTATTGTTAAACACAGGATAATTTAATCCAAAAAATTATGATTGACCTATAAAATAATAAACCAGTAATAATTATAATTAGCTAATACGATATTGATTATAGGCAGAGCATTCTTTAGAATGCACTGCTTAAAAAGGAAGCAATACAAAAGGATTTTGCAATGACCCCTACAACTCCCTCTACCCAGAGTGAAACAAAAAGCCCTGCAGCTACTCAAAAGTTAGCTCAGGCTCTCAGAACCGTTGATAATAAAGAACTAAAAAGTACAGGCTTTTGGTTAAATCAGTTTTTTATGGTGATCTCGACAATTTTTGGTGTTTATCTGGCCGCACAAAGTGGCTTAGAGCAAGCCTTAAAATTTGATTCATTTAGTAAAATAGAAGATAACTACTACCTCAGAACATCTTTATTTGATGAAGTTAATGATAATGCAAATACCGTTGCAGAGTACGCCGAACGCTTATCAAAAAGCCCACCAAAATCTGAAATGGAATTTTTTAAGCCTACCTTAGAGAAGTATATTTGGAAAACAATGCAGTTTTCGCCTACTACACTCGAAACACCCAGTGAATTTTTGACTAAAATTCGTAGGTTTTATTCTAGAGCCGAATTTCTAATTAACGCTGCCATTGAAAGAAAAATGTCAGCTAAACAAGCTGCAATAGAGCTAAAAAAAATAACTAATTTAATTAAAAATGAAACATTACCCGCCTTAAAACAAAACGCGGAACAATTAAAAATGGAATTAAAACAGAATAATATTTCTGTCGGATCACTAAAGGAATTAACAAATGCCAATTAAACATTGCCCTCATTGTAAAACCCATGCTTTAGAAGTCACAAATTATCAAGGTGAAGAAATAGATATATGCCGTGAATGTGGCGGCCTTTGGTTTGAAAAAAATGAAGTTAATCGCATGATTGACGAAATTAACGATGGTCCTGTAGGTGACAAATTTGAAACAAGCTTTGGTGATTCATTAGGTATTTCAGAACTTGACTGCCCTGATTGTGATAAAAGCTTGGAACGTTTTCATCTTCTAGAAGATTTTCACACCGAAATTGATATTTGTAGGCATTGTGATGGTACCTGGATTGATAAAGATGAACTAGAAGGAGTTGAAAACAGCCCAGAATTAAAAGCGAGCCTAAACGAGCTAAATCAAGGAACAAGCTGGAAAACGTATTTTTTTCAATTTTTAACTCAAATGCCTGTTGAATATAATATAAAACCTCAGCGAAAAGCATGGGTCACTTTCGGTTTAGTTGCACTCAACACATTAATTTTTGCTTTATACTTTTTCAATAAGGAAACATTTGGCATTGCTCTTGAACTTTTTGCCATGACGCCCGCAGATATAAGTCAAGGTAATAAGGTATGGACCCTACTAACTTGTGTGTTTCTGCATGGTTCAATAATGCACCTACTTGGTAACATGTACTTTTTATATGTTGTTGGTGACAACTTAGAGGATGTTTTAGGGCATAAGCGCTTTTTAATCTGGTATTTAGTGTGTGGGCTAATTGCTTCTCTCTCCAGTTACCTTGTTAGCCCTACATCTGCAATACCTAGCGTAGGTGCAAGTGGTGCAATTGCAGGTTTATTTGGTATGTACTTAATGTGGTTTAGGCATGCCAGCCTCACTTTTATGATTATCATTTACCAGAAAAAACTTTCTGCAGCTTGGTTTTTTGCAATTTGGTTGATTATAAACATATCTGGTGCGTTAAGCGGCCCTGATGGCATTGATTATGGCGCACATATTGGGGGCTTTGTTGCCGGATTATTGATTGGATATTTCTTAAAAAATAAAATTTTACAACAAAACCCTATCATTCGCTTACTCAATCAAAGCGAAGCACAGCTAAAGCGCTAATATTGTGATTCAATCACCTCCCCACTGATTCAGTTGTTTCTCAGTGGGGGGGGGGGGTTAAAGGCTTAACTTAGCCATTTCCAAATACCCAAGAAACTCTAAAGCAAAAAAATATAAAACTATATTTAATAAAATGCACACCCAAAGTACCGTTATAAAACGCTTTTTTTGTGATTTATGACGCAATAATTGCTGAGCAATTAACGCCCCGGGCCACCCTCCACATAGTGCCAATAAATGAAGAGTTCGTTCGCTCGTGCGGCTTACTTTTTTATTTACCGACTGCTTAGCTTTTTGTTTATCCCACGCATACATAATAAATGTTATGGCACTAATAACCGTTATATAAGTAGGCGCAAAAATAGTTATGCCCCATTTAAAATGTGCAACCCATAATATGAATATAAAAAATAAGGATAGAATTATTAAGGTTTTCTTTATCAAGTAATTATCGCCTATACTAGTTTGTATCAGTTCAAATAATAAGAGAATAATTATGACATATTTTAAAGCGCTCCTTTGTACTTTATGCTTTTTAGCTTTTACAACCCACGCAAAAGAACAACCACTTAAACTTGATAAACACCTCAGTGTATTTCAGCCTTATTTAGGGTCGTGGCAGGCCGATTTTGATGTTGTACCAGGCGCTAAACCCGTTCAAGACGTGGGCTTATGGGAGCGTGCACTCAATGGTAAGGCAATAAGAACAAAGCACTCTATTAATGAGGGTGAATATGGTGGCGAGTCGATGATTTTTTACGATAGTAAAAAAGAGTCATTGGTTTTTTATTATTTTACAACAGCCGGCTTTTACACAAAAGGCACTATAAAAGTACTCAGCCCTACGCAATTTGTTGCTTACGAAGAGGTTACTGGTAGTAAAGAAGGTATTACTAAAGTGAAGTCGACCAGTGATTTAAAAAATGAAAAGTTAGTTGTGTCTACCTCCTACTTAAAAAAAGGTGAATGGACTAAACCAGAATCACGTATTTATACACGTAGCAATCAAGCCGTTAAATTTAAATAGCTATCATCGTTTACAGTACAAAAAAGGCAGCCCCGCTGCCTTTTTTGTTAATTAATACGCGATTATTTTGCGAATTTTTTAAATGGTTCGTCCACTGGCGTATTTGCTAGGTGGTTAGTGTAGTTGCTCATTACCTTTTGCGATAAACCTACAATAATTTCTAGTAGTTGCTGTTGGCCGTAACCGGCTGCAAAAAACTTTTCAATTTGCTCATCGCTAATTACGCCACGTTCACGCGTCATAGCCAGTGTTGTTTCACGTAGTGTTTCTAGTTTTGCATCTGCAAGTGGTGTTTTGTTTACTAGTGCATCAACAATACCTTGGTCAACTTTCATTGAAGCGGCAATTGCGCTGTGCGCTGGTACACAGTAATGACACTCATGCTCAACGTTAATTGACTGCCATACTACTGTTAGCTCTTCTGCGTTAAACGATGTTTTTTGAAATAAGTCGTGCAGTACTTGGTAACCTTTTAATAGCGTTGGTGCTTCAGCCATTACTGCATGTAAATTAGGTAGCATGCCAAATGCAGCAACTGAATCGGCTAATAAAGGTTTTGATTCTTCAGGTGCGTTTTCTGCTGTGTATAAAGTAAATTCTGCCATTGTTAGCTCCAAAAATGAGTTGTTTATGTAACGTCGAGACACATACTATTTGATTTTGAACGATTGCTCAAGTTAAAATTGAGCGAATGTTCAAATTAATTGAGAAACAGCATGGTCAATAAAGTAAAGTTTGAGCGCGAGAAGGTTGTTCGCCTTGCCAGTCAGCTATTTTGGGAGAAGGGATTTAACGCCACTTCTACTCGTGATCTACAAGATGCAATTAATATGCGCCCAGGCAGTATTTATTCTGCGTTTGGCTCAAAGGAAGGGCTTTATATTGAGTCTTTAAAAAACTATACCATGCAAATAGAAGACCAAATAAAATCCTGTTTATTGGCGTCACCTACTATTATTGGTGGTTTACAAACGTTTGCTGAGAACGTGATTATTAAAGATAAAAAAAATGCCCCGAGCGCTATTTGTATGTTGGTAAAAGCAAATTGCGAATTTGCCGACGAAGACAGCGGTTTGTATTCATTAAGCCTTGATTTATCAGATAAATTTGAAGCCTATTTAAGCGATTTATTTGCACAAGCCATTGCGCGTGAAGAGCTAAAAGGCGAGGTTAGCCCAAAAGACTACGCCCGCTTTTTTAAAGTGCAATTTACAGGCCTACGCGGCTATTTTAACCGCCCGGGTGTTGAAGAGCTTGCACAACCTATGATCGATCAAATGTTTAAAATTATGAAAACGCTCTAAACCCTTTAGCTCAATTAATGGCAAAAAAAACGGCGGTAATGTAATTACCGCCGTTTTTTATTTTTAGAAATTATGTACCTGTTAGGTTTTTAACTTATTGAGTTCGCTATCTTGTTGAGCAACTAGCTTATTGAGAACTTCGCTGCTGTCGCCAGCCTGTGAAGATAAACCAGATAACTGAGAAGCTGCATCAGAAATAAGCGTTAAATTACGGTTTATTTCCTCTGTTACTAGGCTTTGCTCTTCAGCGGCTGTTGCAATATGCGTAATTTGATTAGTTATTTCATCCACTTTTACAACCACACTGTGCAGCGCGTCAAAAGCAACAGAGGTTTCGTCAACCGCGTTTTGTGCTCTTACAACGCCTTTTTCTATTACAGTGGAAGCATTGCCAACCTCATGCAGTAGGCTGTCTATAAGGTTGCTAATGTCATCAGTAGATGAACGTGTTTTAGAGGCAAGTGCTCTTACTTCATCAGCAACAACGGCAAAACCTCGACCGTGTTCGCCAGCACGTGCAGCTTCAATGGCTGCATTGAGTGCCAGTAGGTTAGTTTGCTCTGAAATAGTTCTGATCACATCTAAAATTTGCGTTATGTCTTTACTGCGCGTGGCTACTTTTTCAACCGCTTGGTTTGCCTCTTTTATTTCTTCAGACATGGTTTTAACTTGCGTCATAGCCGACGACAAGCTCGACTCACTGCTTACCACTAAGCCGTTAATTTCGTCAGCTTGCTGCGCCGACTGCTCAGACGCTCTTGCGACTTCAAGTGCCGTTGCGCTCATTTCGTTCATAGCGGTAACAACGCTTTCTATTTCTTTAAACTGCGCCTGCACATTATGTTTTGTGTCGATGGCTATATGCTGGGCAATTTCGCCTTGTTGCTTAGTCTGATCTGATACGGCTTTAAGCTCAGCAATTAGGTCGCGTAATTTGGTTAAAAAGCGGTTAAAACCACCAGCCAGTGCAATTAGTTCGGCATGGCTGTCTACATGTAAGGTGTGTGTTAAGTCGCCTTCTGAACTGGCTAGGTTATCAACGCGTTCTTGTATTTGTTCAAGTGGGGCAATAACACCTGCTACAACAAATTTCATAACTACAAAAGCAACACCCGCAATAATTAAGCCGGTTACTAAAATAATAGTGCCCAATGCTGCTGCGGTGCTTTGCATATTTTCGCTCAAAGCTTGTGGGCCAGCCAGTGCTAAATTTGCAGGTACTTCAATAATAAGCGACCACTGAGTGTCTGCAAGCTTTATATTTATGGGGTAATTAACCAGGTAAGTGTCATCCGCTTTTAAAAGATTGTTTTCACCTCGTACCTTTTCAACTTTACTGGTAATCGTGGATGACATGGCTTCTTTGTAAGGTCGGCCAAGCTTGGTTTTGTAGTGGCTACTGCCTACTATTAAACCAAAATCACTTAATAATGTTACCTTAGCTTGACCATTATAAAGCTCTTTTGAAAGCTGCTCTGTTAACGCTTGAAAAACCGGTAACGTTAAATCAACGCCAGATATACCAACAAACCGACCATCTTTGACAATAGGAACCGTAAGAGACGTCATCATTTCTGAGTTGCCTGGCGTAATTTCGTACAGGTAGGGTTCCATAATACAGGGCTTAACGTTGTCTTTAGCACACAAATACCATTCAGACTCTCGCAGGCCAAATTCATTAAGCTTAGTGAAATATTTTTCGGCAGGGTCGTCTACAACTTGCTGCTCAACCACGCCTGCTTTACTACGCGTAAAATAAATTTCGAGTGTACCAGCACCATCAACAGAGTGACTGTAGCCGCTTGTAAATTGAGTATCTTTAGAATCATAACCGTTTACTTCAAACTGGGAGTAGATGGAAGAAAGCGATTCATTATTATTTAATATGGATTGATTAAGATTAACAACGGATTCGCGACTAAGTGCATCATTACCCGCCGTGCCACTTAATATGGCAGCGAGTGAAAAAGGGACACGGTATGCCTCGTTAATAAACCCTGCAATTCTTTCACCATATACAGCCGCATTAGCACTTAGCTTTTCTTCAACCTCTGCTACTATGTATTTTTCTGACTGGGTTGATAGCTCATCGTTGCTTGATGATAGCTGCCACCACAAAACACTAGAAAGCACCAAAACTGTTATAAATATACTGCCTACTGTAATCCACAGTAGTTTTTTTGCTAACGATATTTCTCGCATTGACCCGCCCTTTGTTTAAACTACAAATACAGTTTAGACGATTTTATTAATCAAGCTATCGATAACCGTTAACAAAATTTAATTTAATACAATACGTTGAGTTTTAACGCTTGGCTAAAAAAGCAGTCGTCACTGAGGCACTTAGTAATAGCACCACACTCACCCACAAACAGGCACTTAATCCATAAACTTGGAATACCCAACCAGACAACACAGTCCCTAATAAACGCCCCATTGCATTGGCCATGTAATAAAAGCCCACATCTAACGACACCCCATCGTCTTTAGCAAAACTTACAATTAAAAAGCTGTGTAGCGATGAGTTAATTGCAAACACAGCCCCAAAAATAAGTAGCCCAACTATTAAGGTTATGTGTACCGCTAAGTTAAGTTGCATTAAAACGGCTAATACTAAAGTAACCATGCTCAGTAACACCACCCACCAATATGCAGTGGCACTTGCTTGTTTATGAGATTGGCTGTGTCCTGTAATACGTGGTGCCTGAGATTGCACTAGTCCGTAAGCAATAACCCACGTTGCCATAAACCCACTTACCCACCAATGATCCCACTTAAACTGAGCCGCTAAATAAACCGGTAATGCAACCACAAACCACACATCACGCGCTGCAAATAAGCACAAACGCGCTGCACTGAGTAAATTAATTGCACGAGATTTTGAAAATAACTCTTTAAACTTAGGTTTAGTTTTAGCTTTACCCATGTCGCCTTTTAAAAACACTAAACTTATTACCCACGCTATGCTGAGTAATACAATAAGCCCAACTAAAGCGCCAATAAACCCAAATAAACTTAATAGCAAGCCACCTAAAAAAAAGCCTACGCCTTTAAGTGCGTTTTTAGACCCCGTTAAAATAGCAACCCATTTATATAATTGCGCTTGCCCGCTGTCGCCTTGAGGAACTAAATACTTAATCGCGCTTTTGGCGCTCATTTTATTTAAGTCTTTTGCAATACCACTTAGTGCTTGCGCTACCATGACATACGCAACTGTGAGCCAATCACCCGGTACACACAGCATGCCTAAGGCAACAATTTGCAGCCCTAAGCCTATATTCATAGTTTTATTTAACCCAAGTTTGACACCTAACCAACCGCCCACTAAATTGGTGATCACACCAAAAATTTCGTAAAACAAAAACAGCATGGCAATAGCCAACGCACCATACCCTAACTGATGAAAATGCAGCACCACCAGCATACGCAGTGCCCCATCGGTTAAGGTAAATGCCCAATAATTACCGGTAATAATTAAATACTGTTTTATTGCTGTAGGTAAATTAGCAAGCTGCTCAAACATGGTTAAAGCCCTTTAAACCTTATAAATGGTTAAACCAAGTCGCTTTTAGCAACTTTAAGCATAAGCTCGGCGGTACGATTAGCGTAGCCCCATTCGTTATCGTACCAAGCGTATAATTTAAGCTGTGTATTATTAATAACCATGGTAGAGAGTGCATCAATAATGCTACTACGTGGATCGGTTTTGTAATCAATCGATACCAGCGGTTTTTCTTCGTAGCCTAATACACCTGCAAGCTCGTTTTTAGACGCCTGAGCAAACCATTCATTTACCTCAGTTGCAGTTACACCACGCTCAAGCTCAAATACACAGTCGGTAATTGATGCGTTAGTTAACGGTACGCGCACGGCGTGGCCATTTAACTTACCTTTTAGCTCAGGGAATATATGCGTAATAGCTGTTGCGCTACCTGTTGTGGTGGGTATTAAACTTGTCCCGCACGAACGAGCACGGCGTAAGTCTTTATGTGGCGCATCAATAATAGTTTGGGTATTGGTAATATCGTGAATAGTGGTCATTGAGCCGTGCTTAATGCCTACTTTTTCTTGTAGTACTTTTACAATAGGCGCTAAACAGTTAGTCGTACACGAAGCCGCTGTAACAATTTTGTGCTCATCTGGGTTATATAAATTATCGTTAACGCCCATAACCACATTTAAAATGCCGTCTTCTTTTACTGGTGCGGTTACCACAACGCGCTTAACACCTTGTGCTAAGTATTGATTTAACAACTCAGTGGTTTTCATTTTACCGCTGGCTTCTATTACTACATCGCAATCAGACCAATCGGTGTCGTTAATAGTTTTGTTATTGGTAACCGCAATAGTGTGTTTACCCACACTAAAGCTATGTTCGTTTGCTGTTACGCTGTGCGCTAAACGCCCATGCACTGAGTCAAACTCTAATAAATGGGCATGTGTTTTAGCATCACCAGCAACATCGTTTACTTTAATAAATTCTACTTCTGGCCATTCTAATGCCGCGCGCAGTGTTAAACGTCCCATACGGCCAAAGCCGTTAATACCTACTTTAATTGTCATAATAAATACCTTTCGTAAAGTTATATCAATTTGCTTAATTAACAGCAGCTTGCTGCACGCTCTGGGCGATTACCCATTGCATTGAGTCGATTTAAATCGTCGTTATAAAACGAAGAATTTTCGTTTCGTGTTTGTGTTATTACGCTAAGAGACCACTCTGGCAGGGCTTTATTAATGCTGTAGTACACCCATTGATTTTGCTTTCGGTCGCTCAATAAGCCACATTGCCTAAGCTGCGCTAAATGGCGCGATACTTTAGGTTGGCTAAGTTCAAGCGCAGCAACAAGCTCACACACACATAGCTCTTGCTCATGGCTAATTAATAACATGGCTTTTAAACGCGTATCGTCGGCTAAGCATTTGTAAAATTGAAGTGGGTTGAGTTGTTCCATAGCATCCTCGTTTAGTTAGTGTGCATACAATAAAACAAAACAAGAATATATGAAATAGTGAATATACGATTTTTCGTATATTTATTTATAAGCGTGGAAACTCAGCTAAATTGCAACGCACAAAAAAAGCCCAGTGGCAAAACCCCTGGGCTATTACAATGCTAAGTAATCAGTTAACTAAATAACCGAAAGTTCCACCTCAATATTCCCGCGTGTAGCGTTTGAGTATGGGCATACTTGGTGTGCTTTATTTACCAGCTCTTGCGCTGCTGCTTTATCCATATCACCTAGTGATACCGCTAATTTAACTGCAATGCCAAAACCGCCTTCAATTGCGCCAATAGATACTTCAGAATTAATGTGTGTATCACTTGGTAGCGCAATTTTTTCGCTACCTGCTACAAATTTTAGTGCGCCAATAAAACACGCTGCATAACCTGCTGCAAATAGCTGCTCTGGGTTAGTGCCTTGTCCGTCATCACCACCTAGCCCTTTTGGGGTTGATAGCTTCACATCTAAACGGCCATCGTCAGATTTAGCTACACCTTCACGGCCACCGGTTGCAGTTGCTTTTGCTGTGTAGGCAACGTTTTGTAATACATTCATAGTGAACTCCAAAGTTTATCAATTAATTTATTTTGCATGCAAAATAATAGGGTAAGTAATTAGAGATTGCAAATACTTTGCATGCAAATTAAAATGTTTTTTTGAGTTAAAGGTATTATCGCGTTGGGAGTTAGGTATGTCGTTTGAGCAATTAAAATTAAAAAATCAGCTGTGTCATAGGCTATATATGGCATCAAATAGCATTGCTCGTGCTTACCGTGAGCCTTTGGCTGCACTTAACTTAACGTATCCGCAATATGTAGTGATGATGGCACTGTGGGAGCAAGACAAAATAACCATCGCGCAGCTAATAGATAAAACCGCTATTGATGGCGGCGCTATGACCCAAATACTCAAAAAAATGACCGAAAAATCTTTGCTGGCTGTTATTAAAGACGAACACGACAAGCGTAAACGCCTAATTCAGCTTACCCACAGTGGGCAAGCCCTTAAAAACGACGCCGCTGATATTCCAAAAAATATACTATGTAAGTTTGAAAGTGTAGACCCCACACAAGCCAAACAGCTTATGCAGCTGCTTGATTTAGTGGTAAACGATTTAAATACTAAAAGTGACGATGAGTTAGCCAACTAACGCGGTTATTTTTTGTTGAATAAACGCTCTAAATGCGCTGATCACCGGGGTCATTTGGCGCCGGTCGGCGTACATCATATAAAGCGGTAGCGGATCGCTTTGCCACTGTGGGCATAAATGAACGAGTTGCCCGCTTGCTAAATTATCAATTACATCCAAGTACGACTTATACGCAATGCCTTTGCCCTCTAGCGCCCAGCGCCTAACCATTTCGCCATCATTTACTATGTGTTGGCAATTTAGTTGCACTTTTTGTACCGCGCCATTTTTATAAAACCGCCACTCTTTAAACACTTCACCAAAACGCATAAAGGTAATGGTGGTATGCTGCGTTAAATTAAGGGGGTGTGTAAGTAATCCATTGTTTACTACATATTCAGGAGAGGCCACTAAAATACGCGCATTATTTAAAAAAAGCGGCGCTGCAATTAACTGCGAATCTTTTGGTACGCCAAAGCGAAGCGCAATATCTATTGATTGGCTATAAATGTCGCTTACTTCGTCACTTAAGTGCAGTTTAAGTTTTACATGCGGGTATTGCGCTAAAAACTCATTAAGCCATTCACTTAGTTTATTACGCCCTAAATCGCAAGGGGCCGATACCTGTAGCGTCCCTGTTACTTCACCTACTGCAGTTTGCACTGCGGCCACACCTTGTTGGATAAGCGAAAGTGAATCTTTGGCGTAACTTAAAAACTGCTCCCCAGCCACACTTAGGCGTAAACTGCGGGTAGAGCGAATAAACAGCACGTTTCCTAAATCTTTTTCTAGGCGTTTAATAGCGGCACTTACCGCCGCTGGAGTTTGCGCGTTTTGCCGTGCGGCTTCAGAAATGCTGGCGCAACTAGCCACATCTATAAAAGTTTGAATATCGTTAAATGATCGCATATTTTCAATTTAAATTTGAAAGTGCTTTAGTTTTTCATGTCTTTTTCTATTTTTCAACTGAGCTATAGTGCTTACATATTAAAAAGTACTTAAAATCATCAGGAACCCACATGAAAGCATTTGGCTACAGCAAAAACTCTAAAACGCTTACACCCAGCTCTATACAAGCAACTGAACTTGATACCCCAACCGCCACCGGGCACGACCTACTTATTGAAGTAAATGCTATTTCGGTAAACCCTGTTGATACAAAAATACGTGCCAATGTAGCGCCAGAGCAAGGCTACAAAGTATTAGGCTGGGACGGCGTAGGCGTTGTAAAAGCCGTTGGCGAGTCGGTTTCGTTATTTAATGTGGGGGATCGTGTATTTTACGCCGGCGATTTATCGCGCCAAGGCAGTAATGCGCAATTTCAATTAGTTGATGAGCGTATTGTAGGGCGTGCGCCTAAAACATTAACCGACGCACAAGCCGCAGCGCTACCGCTAACCAGCATTACCGCCTACGAAATGCTGTTTGATCGCCTGCAAGTGCCTAAAAATAAACAAAATACTCAGCAATCTATTTTAGTTATTGGCGCCGCAGGTGGCGTTGGTTCTATTTTAGTACAGCTTGCCAAGCAACTTACTGGGCTAAACGTGGTTGGTACTGCATCACGCGAGCAAAGCGTAACCTGGCTTAAAGACTTAGGCGCCGATCACGTGCTCGATCATTCTAAAAACTTAAACGAGCAGCGCAAAGAACTAGGTTTAGCTGAGTTTGATTACGTTATTGGCTTAACCCATACCGACCAATACCAAGACCAAATAGTGGAATGTATTAAACCCCAAGGTAAATTTGCGCTAATAGACGACCCAACATCGTTCGATATTTTAAAATTTAAGCAAAAATGTATATCGGTGCATTGGGAGTTTATGTTTACCCGCTCGCTATTTACTACCGCCGATATAACAGCGCAGCACACCTTACTTAATGAAATTAGTGAGCTGATAGACGCAGGTACACTTAAAACCACGCTTGGGCAAAATTTAGGATTAATTAACGCCGCTAATTTATATAAAGCACACCAAATTTTAGAATCGCACACCTCACGCGGTAAACTTGTTTTAGAAGGCTTTTAAACATGATCGAGATTAAAAAAATACTTTTAGTTGCAGCCTGCAGCACCGCGTTTTTAACCAGCAGTGTGTTTGCTAATACTGCTAATCAAAATGCTGATTTAAAAACAGTCGCCACTTTCGACGCGCAACACCCACCGGGTAACATTACTATTACGCCATCGGGTCGTAAGTTTTTGTCGGTACATGGTTTTTACGGCCAAAAACAAAAAATTATGGAGCTATTAAGCGATGGCACCACCCAACCCTACCCTAATGAAGAATGGGCATACGCGTATAATAACGGCAAAGGGTTTTACGATGTACTGGGCATAAATGTATCAGCCGATGGCGTGTTATGGATGCTTGATACATCAGGCCCTGATCATGCTGGTCGTTTAGTCGGATGGGATACCCATAAAGAGCAGCTGCATAAAATAATTTACTTAGCTAAACCCACCATTACCGACACCTCGTTTTTAAACGATTTAGTCATCGATAATAAACACGGTGTTGTATACATTGCCGACACCGCACAAGGCAGCCAAGCCGCTATTATTACCGTAAATTTAAAAACTGGTGAGGCGCGCAGAGTATTACAAAATAGCCAATACAGTACAGCCGAAAACATCGACATGGTCATTGAAGGGCGCACCATGAAACTAGGCGGACAGCCAGCACGTTTAGGCGTAAACCCAATCACACTCGACCCAAGCGAACAATGGCTTTACTTTGGCTCTATGTCTGGCACGTCGGTTTACCGTATTGCCACAAGCGATATTAACAATAAAAGCCTGAGCGCAAGCGCTCTTGAGAGTAAAGTAACGCGTTACGGCACCAAGCCAATTTCCGACGGTATTATTGTTGATGGCGGCGGCAATGTGTATGTTACCGACATAACCAACGGCGCAATTGGCGTAGTAAAACCAAGTGGTAAATACCAGGTATTATTTAAAGACGAGCGCTTAAGCTGGCCAGATGGCTTTAGCTATGGCGCCGATCATAAAATATATTTTACCGTTAACGACCTACATCATTCGCCAGTATTAAATAATGGTCAAAACGAGAGCCACGGTAAATTTAAAGTCATGTCGTTCAAACCAATAGTAAAAGGGCAAGTTGGTCGTTAAACACGCTTATGCTTGTATTTTACTTCAACCAGCCCCGCTTACTTTTTGCAGGGCTGAGTTGTTTTTATGATCCAAAAAAGTGCAAATATTGACTATTTTTACCTATTTTGGTGCTAGTTTAATTGCACAAATAAAGCAAATAGCTGATTTATATTCATAAAATATTCAACTTAACATTGGCACAATTCTTCCTTAATTAAACACGTGTTTAGTGATTCAATAAGGAATAACCATGATCAGTTTTTACCATACCCTTTATCTTTTGTGGCGTTTAGACATTAGCGTTTGGCAGGTAAACGAGCCAACCAATACACATACTACTGCCGACAAAGAACGTGCCTATGTTAAGTAACACGGTAATGTACAAAAACGCAGCGTAAGCTGTGCAAATAAGCCCAACTGCATTTTTGTACATTATTTAATTTTACACCCTACCTATAAAATAAAACCTTTCTACTAAATACAACGTATTAAATTAAATATTTAAAACCAATGACTATACGCTTTGCAAGCGCAGCTATTGCGTTGTATGGTTGTTATATATTAATTATTTTTGGAAAAAGTATGCGCGCCTTAGAAGTGAATTTTGATGGATTAGTGGGCCCAACCCATAACTATGCCGGTTTATCGTATGGTAATGTTGCCTCATTAAATAACGCGACAAGCTTTTCAAACCCGCAAGAGGCCGTATTACAGGGCCTAGAAAAAATGAAAGCCATGCACGATAAAGGCCTAACACAAGGTGTGTTTGCGCCCCACGCTCGCCCCGATTTAAACGTGCTTCGTCGTTTAGGCTTTACCGGTAACGACGCACAAGTCATTCATAAAGCATTTAAAGCCGACCCTATTTTATTACGTGCGTGTTATTCGGCCTCTGCAATGTGGACCGCCAATGCTGCTACTGTTTCACCTTCGCCAGATACCCTCGATGGCAAAGTGCATTTTACCTCAGCTAATTTAAACAATAAGTTTCATCGCTCGCTAGAGCCTGCTACCACTACCCGCTTATTAAAAGCCATGTTTAATAACGATAGTTATTTTACACACCATACTCATTTACCTGATCAAGGCTTTTTTGGCGACGAAGGCGCTGCAAATCATACCCGACTTTGCGACAGCCACGGCGAGCAAGGCCTAGAAATGTTTGTATTTGGCGCAAGTGCCTTTAACAGCCAACTACCAAAACCGGCTAAGTTTCCTGCAAGGCAAACACTTGAAGCCTCAGAAGCTATTTGTCGTTTGCATAATTTAAAAGAATCGAGCCAAATTTTACTGCAGCAAAACCCCGACGTAATAGACCAAGGCGTGTTTCATAACGATGTAATTGCAGTAGGGAATGAAAACGTACTACTTTGCCACCAGCAAGCATTTTTAAACCAACAAGACGCCCTGCAAGAAATTCGCGATGCCTACACCGGCAGCAAACAGCTATGCATAATTGAAGTACCTACTGACAAAGTAAGCATTAGCGATGCAGTAAGCAGTTACTTATTTAATAGCCAATTAGTAAGCCTAGACGATGGCTCAATGCTATTAGTAGCGCCACAAGAGTGCCAACGTAACAGCGCAGTAAACGCCTACATTGAAGAAATGATTTTAGCCGATAACCCAGTAAACCAAGTGCAGTTTTTTGACCTGCGCCAAAGCATGCAAAATGGCGGCGGCCCTGCCTGCCTGCGTTTACGTGTAGCCCTTAACCAACAAGAGCTAAGTGCAGTAAACCCAGAGGTTATTTTAACCGATACTAAATACACTCAGCTTTGTGATTGGGCTAAACGTAACTACCGCGATAAATTAGGTGCAAACGACTTCGCTGACCCTGCTTTACTCTACGAAAGTTACCAAGCACTAGATGAGTTAACCCAACTGCTTAATTTGGGTTCAGTATACGACTTTCAATTAGCGCGTTAAATTTTTTGAAACCAAAATAGCGAGCCTTGGCTCGCTATTTTTATTTATGCTAATAGTGTTTAAATATCTTTATTAACCGTTACTGCCGATGCCATCGACTCAGATATATGCAAAGTACGCTGCGGAAACGGAATACTCAGCCCTGCACCTTCTATAGCTTCTTTAACGCGTTTATTTAAATCCCACACGGTTTGCCAGTAATCGCCGTTTACCGTCCATGCACGTAATTGAATGTTCACCGCGCTTTCGCCTATTGAGGTAACCATTACTTTAGGTGCTGGCTCTGCAAGTAGTCGGCTTTCTAATTCGGCGAGTTCTTTAAGTACATTTAAACCAACATCAATAGAGTCGGCGTACGAAATTCCCACCACTATATCCATGCGCCTTTTACCGTTACGGGTAAAGTTTTTAATGTTGCCGCCCCACACTTTACCGTTAGGCGATGCGATATACAGGCCATCGGTGGTTTTAAAAATGGTCGTAAATAAGTTTATTTCTTTTACTGTGCCAAGCGTACCGCTCGCATCTACAAAGTCGCCTATTTTAAATGGCCTAAGTATTAGTAACATAATGCCAGCGGCAATATTACTCAGCGTGTTTTTAAGCGCCAAACCAATCGCTAAACCCGCCGCGCCCATTAACGCTATTAAACTTGCCGTATTAACGCCAAAAATATCTAAAATAAACAGCCCTGCAATTATGTAAACTAAATACCCCGCAATGCTCGATAACAGCGGTAGTAGCGTTTCGTCTACTTTTTTTAATGGCGACTTAGAGTTTTTAATCGCTTTTTTAACCGAGCGCGCAATAAGTGCACTCGCAACTAAAATAGCCAAGGCTAATACCACTTTGTAACCTAAAGTGATGATAGTTTCTGAATGGCTTTGCCAAAACACAATAAGTTTATCTTTCATATTTGTTCCGATAAAAAGCTGTCACACAGCAAAATTAAAATGAGCCCAATTAGTTTTAGCTCATAATTTAACGTTAACGACCAAGTACCTGTTGACCCTACAGGATTATTTTCACTCTATTTAGTGCCGATTTAATCCAACGCAAGAACAAAAAACAGACGCGTTAACAAAAAGCCGCGCGAGTATATAGCCATAAATAAAATTAACCTATATTTTTTATACACACGGCAAAATTAAAGTATTAAATGAGCCGCTGTATGTTCAATTTAGGTTAACCTCAACCTGCTATGGTAAATCTTACTCAATGCATTATTTAACTAATCGAATTTCTATAATTTTGAATAGGTAACCATAGGAGAAGTAATAATGGCGAAAGAAAAAATAGTCCTCATTACAGGTGCTTCAAGTGGCATAGGTGAAGCAACCGCCAAAACACTGGTTAATAACGGCCACAAAGTAATACTTACAGCCAGAAGCGAAGACAAATTAACTAAATTAGTACAATCATTAGGTGAAGATGACGCACTGAGTGTACCCGCAGATGCCACCGACTTTACCGAGCTTGAAAACGTAGTAACAAAAGGGCTCGAAAAATTTGGCCGACTAGATGCCGCATTTGCCAATGCAGGTATGGGCGTTTCAACCGCAGGCACCGAAAAGGGTGACCCTGATGAATGGTCAGCCATGATAGACATAAACATTAAAGCTCTGCTGTGGACGACAAAAGCAACACTGCCACATTTACGCCAAAACAAAGGTCATTTTATATTAACCAGCTCAGCCGCTGGCCGTAAGCCAATTAAAGGCTCTATTTACGGTGCAACTAAATGGTTTGCTTACGGGTTTGGGCAAAACTTGGCTGAAGAAATGAGCGAGTGGAATGGCCGCTGTACCACCATAGCCCCAGGCATGGTAAACACCCCATTTTTTGATGAAGCTAAGCCCGACAAACTCGACCCGCAAGATGTAGCCGACGCGGTATTGTTTGCAATAGAAGCAAACCAGCGCAACAGCGTACGCGAGATATATTTAATGCCGACTAACTAACGTTGATTGCTTTAAATTTAAGCTATCAGGTTTAATGCCAATGGTGTTAAACCTGATAGTTGTTAACTCTAAATACCGGCTGGATAGAATGAAAAGTTTAAGATGGGTGTTTAGTTTTTGTCCTTTTAATTTTCTTGTTAAGCATTCTCAATACTTACGCCAAACCTTTTGACTCTCATTTTATTTATCTCACTTTCGGAAGCTATTTTCTGAAGAGCTTTCGTTGCTCGTTCAGCGATTTCCTTTTGTTGATCATTCGGGCTGGAAAATTGACCAAACTTCAAGCACTTAGTGACAAAAGATGACAAGTGCCTTCCTTCTTCGTTTTTAAATAATTCATAGTACTCATCGACAGTTGTATTTGCCAATACAGTTTCATCGCTAGGGTTCCAACCATTACTATTAGCTATACGCTCTAAAACCTGTTTTGCGGATTCATTTGGGACCGATTGGTTATAAATTGCATTAAATTTTTTAACTAAGTCTGGATCATTAATATCACCGAAGATATTAATTTCATCCATATCAAACAGCTCGACCTCATCCTTTCGGTTTTCAATATAGATATCAATTATTTCCAACGCCTTTTGTTCTTCGCCAAGTTCTTTAAAAAGGGTTACGGTACCATTTAAGTTAGTTGGTGTTATGTATTTACAATTTGCTTTAAAGCTTTCATATAATTCGCCAATAACAACATCGCCATTATTATCAAATGTATCGTGATATAGCCTCCACGCGTTAGAAAATGAATTTTCTGATTTTGAAGCAATGATTTGTTGATTTTTTAATTTAGCTTTTTCATTCACTTCACTTTCAACAAAGAAACCTGTTTTTACGGCTTCCGCTAAAACTAAATCTAAATCATCAGTGAGTTGGTAGTTGTAAGCTTGTAAGGTAGTTTGCCAACCTTTTTCTTTATCTGTAATTTCATCATCACCTATCCCAAGCAATGAATATCCCTTACTTGTAATAAAATCGAGTGGAGGTATTCCATCATCAGTATTTGAAGTGAAATAGCTCCAAGAATAAAGTACAAGTGTGTGTATAACTTGATCTAATATTTCCGGTTCAAAATCTTTTACTAAAGGTAGAGATAAATCAATTAACCTCTCTATTTTCTTTAAAATTCTTATATTTCTTATATTAAGGCTGGTTGTTAATTCTTTAAGTCGATTGTGATAGCTAGCATTACCCGAGAAAGCAATAGCTGCACTTTCTTTTGGTTCTGGTGAAAAAGCCAACTCTATATCAATAACTTTTTCACGATATTTTTCATAATCTTGAAGCCCATCTTCACTATCATTTAAAAGGAGTACTACCTTGCACTCTTTTTGTTCTTTTAATAATGAGACTAAGCCTAGAACATCTTTAATATCAAGTCCTTTGCCTTTTCTCTCTAGATCATCAATACAAATAAGTGTTTTGTTCAATGATAAAAAGGAAATTGCTTCGATAGCTGGGCTAAATGATTTTACAATAGGAGCGCCCTTAAATAGATTTATAGATTGTCTTCCAACAGATTCTATGAGGCTAGTTGTATTATCCCTAAATGTATCAATGCTTGCAGCAGTACCAATTAGGTCACGTTTTACAACATTTTCAAAAATAGTATATTTGAATGAGTCTAATGAACTTATGCCGAATAACGATACATATGAATAACGTTCAAGTTTCACCTTTTTATCCATACAAGCTTCAATCAGAAATTTTTTCCAACTAAAAGTTTTTCCTACACCCCATTCACCTTTTATTGCCATTACTTCTGGATGATCTGATGATAAGAATTTAAAAATTTGAGCTTTGATTATTTCGACTGACAAGATGGTGACTCCAAGATGCTTAACAATTTAACCTAAGACATCTGTCATTTTACAAAGCATTAAATGTCCCTATTTTATACCAGTTTCATCCTAGCTATAATATAAACACCTGTAAACAGATAGTTAGCTTCGACTTTCCTTTCCTAAATGCAGCAAAACCCCAAAATGGTGGAGATCAGTAATGTCAGACATGTTGATATGTAATAATACTGGCTGCTGAGTTAAGAGGTTTTATTTTAAACACCTGTGTTTAAATCAATAAAGCATAGACCCTTTAACCCCTAACCTTGTAACTCATTATTATTTATAAAAGTCATAAACCACGCCTATTGAACCCTTTATATTTTTACTTCATATTAGCTGGACTACTTTTCAATTATTAGGCTGTTATGTCACTTTTAAAATTTAGCTATGCACTTATATTTACCCTTGCGAGTACACTGTCGCTTACAAGCCATGCGGCGCTTAATAAAAATGAGCGTGAAATAGTAAAACAAGTTGAGCACAACATGCCGCAAGCGCTTGAAGAGATAAAACAAGCGGTAAATATTAATAGCGGCTCACTTAATATTGAAGGTGTAAAAAAAGTAGGCGCGCTGGCAAGCGAGCAATTAAAAGCGATTGGTTTTAAGGTTGAGTGGCTAGATGGCAGCACGTTTAACCGTGCAGGGCATGTACTCGCAACCTTTGAGAGTAAAAATCCCGATGCAATAAAAATACTGATGATCGGCCATCTAGATACGGTGTTTGCCAAACACGATAACTTTACTACCTATAAACAAATTGATGAGAACACTGCGAGCGGCCCAGGTGTGGCCGATATGAAAGGCGGTAACACTATTATAATTACCGCCCTTAAAAGCTTACAAGCCCTTAATTTACTTGAAAACGTAAGCATTAAAATACTCCTTACGGGCGATGAAGAAAGCAGCGGTCGCCCACTTAGTTTATCTAAGCAAGCTATTGTTGATGGCGCAATATGGGCAGATGTCGCGCTTGGCTTTGAGAACGGCGATAACAATATTAAAACCGCGATGGCAGCGCGCCGTGGTTATACCGGCTGGACATTAAATGTAACGGCCAATGCGGCTCATTCGTCGCAAATATTTAGTGACAATGTGGGCTATGGCGCTATTTACGAGGCGTCGCGTATTTTAAATGACTTTAGAGAGCAACTTGCCACGCAACCTAATTTAACCTTTAACCCGGGGCTTATTGTGGGCGGCACTGATGCACAGTACGACAGTGCTAACTCGTCAGCCACAGCATTTGGTAAAAGTAATGTAATTGCACAAACCGTGCATGTAGCGGGTGATTTACGTGCGCTTTCGCCAAAGCAGGTAGAAGGCGCTAAAAAAGTGATGCAGCAAATAGTGGCTAAAAGCTTAAATGGCAGCCAAGCTGAGCTTATTTTTGAAGACGGCTACCCACCAATGGGGCTCACCGAGGGTAATAAAAAGCTACTTGCACTGTATAGCCAAGCAAGCCAAGATTTAGGTTATAACAAAGTGGTGGCTGCAAACCCCCGTAATGCTGGCGCTGCTGATATTTCGTTTGCTGCAAATCATGTTGATATGGCGCTTGATGGCCTAGGCCTAATGGGCAGTGGCGCGCACACTAAAAACGAAACCGCCGATTTAACCTCGCTTAATAAAAACACCGCAAAAACAGCGCTGCTTATTTATAGATTAGGGAAAATGTAAAAGTATTTAAAAACGAGTGCTGTTATTTTTGCACTCATTTTAAATACATGTGATGAAAAAATGTCTATCACGACATTATTTTAAAGAGTAAATCTCGCACTGTTGCGGGTTCAAACGGTTTATCACAAATGGCATCAACGCCCGCTTGCGCAATATTAGCTAGATGGGTGTCGTTTGCCTCTGAGCTCACCATTAAAATAGGAATATGCGAGTAAGTATTTGAGCCTCGTACTGTTTCGGTTAACTCACGCCCATCCATTTCCGGCATGTTATAGTCGGTAACAATCAAGTCGAACGACTGCTCGTTAAGTTTTTCAATTGCTTGTTTACCATCTTCTGCTTCAACCGGGGCTGGAATTCCCATACCAGCAAGCACACGAATAATATGCTTGCGCGCAAAACGACTATCATCAACAACAAGTACACGTAAAAGTGTGACATCAAAGTGCTCTAGCTCTACCTCTTCTTCTGTAATTATATCGAGTGTTGCTTTTAATGCGCGTGTAATTGCATCTGCACTGAATGGTTTAGGTAAAATAGCTAATACGCCCGACTGCCTTAATTGCTCAAGGTATTTTTTATTTCTTTCGCTCGAGATTAACATAAACGCTTGGCTTTCTGTGCGCGGATTTGAGCGAATATTTTGTAACAGAGAATCTGCAGTACCATCGGCTAGGTACATGCTACTAATAACTAAATCTGGGTGATACTTTTCTAGCAATGCTAACGTTTGCGCTTGATTACTTGCAGTTTCTACTTGCGTTACACCACATTGAGTTAGTGATTTGATTATCAGTTTTTGCTGAACCTCTGACGGCTCTACTAATAATATTGATAAATTGGCTATTGCAGTTAAATCACTCATGTAACTCTCTTAGGTCATGTTATTTTAAACGATTTCGGTTTACAGTTTCATTATAAAACAACATGTATCACTGGGGTTAACAAAACGCATATTTTTATGTATTTATTTGTAAGTTTTAAATTACATAAATAAATTAGCAATGCTGGATATACTCAAGTGCAGTCATTTTTTAATAGCTTACATTTGGGTGTAAAACATGCGCGGGATTAGGATCTACCACCTCAATAGGTATGTTGTAAGTACGAGCTATTTCAATTGCCATTTGAGTGATATTGACACTAAATGAGGTGCCTATAAATACCATTTTATCGGCATTGAGCATACGTTGCTGTGCTTCGGTTATTCTGTAAAGCTCGGTGTAGTATTCATCAAATAATAAAACAAAGGGCTTAAATGAATGGTTTAACTCAGGCGTTTGGTTTTGAATATTAAATAGCTCAAAAAGAGAGTCATGCAGGCAGCTTTCGTCTACGCTATCCCATGGGGTCATTAGCGGTTTAACTGCTTCGCCTTGTTCATGAAATAACGTCATTTGATCGAGCCTGCCATGTATAGCAATATAATTGTTATTACCCGCTTTGCCATCAAGCCCATCTATATTTTGGGTTATTAAGTTTTTATCGCTAAGCCAGTGGTGTACGTCGTTAGGGCCATGGTTACGATACGTTGCAAAGCGGTTGTAATACCAGGCTAAAAACTCGCGCGGATTGTTTTGATACATAGCACGCGTGGCCATTTCCATAGGCGTATAGTGTTTACTGCCTATAGTCCAAAAGCCATCTTCGCCCCTAAAAGTAGGTATACCACTAGCAGCGCTTACTCCTGCACCGGTAATATAAAGCGTATTCACTGTGCTACCTCATACCCCAGTACATCGCTTATTACTTGCTGTTGATTGTTCATACCGCCAATACGATATAAAGCCCCGTTGTGCTCAAGTAACCCGCGGTGATCCATAGTGCCTTCGGCTAATGGCGATAAAACTTGCCATGTGTTTTGCTCAACATTAAAACGCCATACGTGTGTACTTGCCGGTGCTGGCTTTTTATCATAACCAATGCCGTTATAATTATAGGGGTTATTAGAGCCAGCCATCATGTAAATGTTGCCATTGTAACTTGTAGCAGCCATACGGTAATGCGCCTCACCAGTAGGATGAGGTAACGTGCGCCAATCTATTTTTTGCACATTGTTATCATCTATTGTGCCTTTTAAACACTGGGCAACACCTGCAAATGAGCGGCGTGAATCTGGGTTAGCTTGGGTTTTAACGCCATCGCATATAACAATAGTGTTACCACTAATAGCAGCAGCTTGGCCAAATACTGGCTCGCCTAAAAAAGGTGATGCCTGTTGCCATGTGTTGGTTTGGGTATCGTATACTTGTACTAAATTTACGTTGCCATCGTTATGCCAGCCGCTAATAAGGTAAATGTAGCGCTCTTTGTAGCTCAGCGCTACACTGTCATCTACCGGTACTGGCATGCTTGCAAGGTGTTTGTATGTATTGCTTTTTATATCAAAACGGTAAACATCGGGACTTGAAATTTCAGTATGGTCGCTATCTACCGTATAACCACCAAATACATAGGCGTATTCACCTAATCCCACAGCAGTACTTGCTAAGCGCCCTTTTAGTGGCAAACTTGAAGGCACACTCGCTTGCTGCTGCCATGCGCCCTCACCTAATTTAAGTGAAAACACCTTGTTGTGTACATCGGTATGTTGTTTGTTTTTACCCAGCCCCATAAAACTTAAAAAGTAGCTTTGGTTTTGTACTGTAACCTTAGCTACGGCATTGTTTGCAACAGGCTCTGGTAAAACAGGAAGACTAGCTAGCAGTGCAGAAAAAATAAAACTCATATAATATTCTGATAATCGTTAAATGCAGCAAGATTAATTTATTTTTTAAACCTGAACCAGTATTGATAGGCTTTATTGAGAATAAATTTAATTACACCACCATTAGGGATCACCATCATTTTAATTTATCAAAGCATTTTGTATGCGAAACAACCTGATTTAGGTTGCAATAAAAGCAATTAAACATGGACTTAATACTTTTGTTTTAAGATAATATATATGATTAATCATTTAAACTTACATTTAATGACGATATTATTTTAATCAAAATTGCTATATGAGCTAATGATATACTAATAAAAGTAGCCTAGATTTTTATTAATGACGATAACGTATTTTCTATGTTTAAAGCTTTTACGATGTTAATGTAATGTTTTAAAAAGCAACCTCGCTTATATAATCTTTGACTAGGTAGGAGATCCTTAGTGAAATTTTCGTATCAATCACTATGGCCATTTTTATTATTATCGCCGCTTGTAATTGCAGACCCTTTTGAAGACGCAGAGCTAGACCTTAGCGCATTAATGGAAATGGATGTGCAAGTAACGTCTGCAATGAAACGAGCACAGTCTGCATTTAATACCGCCTCGTCAATCTATGTATTAAGCAAAGAACAAATATATAAGTCGGGTGCAAACTCAGTACCTGAAGCGCTAAAAATGGTGCCTGGTCTTATCGTTAGGCAACTTGATAATAACCAATGGGCAATTTCTTCGCGCGGTGTTGCGTCTCGATTTTCAAGTAAGCTTTTAGTTATGGTTGATGGACAAAGCTTATATACACCTAAATTTGCTGCTGTCTACTGGGAAACACTTAACGTCCCACTTTATGATATAGAACGAATAGAAGTTATTCGCGGTCAAGGCGGCTTGTTGTGGGGCACAAATGCAAATAATGGTGTTATCAATATCATTACTAAAAACAGTATTGATACCCGTGGGGCTTATGTCGATGCGACTACGGGTAATCAAATAAATATTGATACCAATGTGCGTTATGGCAATGATTTAGCTAATAAAGGAAGTTATCGTATTTATGGCCATGTAAAAAATGCCAATGAATCAAAAAAAGGAATTTCGTTAGAGCCTACCGACACAGCAAAACAGCATTCTTTTGGCTTTCGTACCGACTTTACACCTAGCGATGAATGGTCGGCATTGATTCAAGGCGACGTTACTCACTCAAACCTTGGCCAAAATTTTCGTGGAGTCATTGACGCAACTAATAAAAACGTTTTATTTTCGGATGACTTATCACGCACAGATTCGCGTGTTATGGCGCGCCTTGAAAATAGAATATCACCAGATGCCAATCAAATGTTGCAAGTGTCGTGGTTGAAGCAAAGTGGTAATCAGACCTATATAAAAGAAAATTTTGAATCTATAGATATAGACTACCAAATGAACTTTTTATATGACTCTTTGCAGCTAGATTGGGGGCTAAATTATAGGTATAACAATATCTCTTTTGACGAGAGCCTTTTTTTAGACAGTGATAAAAACCTTAGCAACCTTCAACAGTATGGCGGGTTAATTCAGGCTCAATACAATGTAATACCTAACTCTCTAGACCTTATTATTGGCACTAGGCTCGATCACAATGACTTAACTGGTTGGGAAAACCAACCATCAGCTAGGATTATTTATAAGCCACAAGAAAACCACCTAATTTGGGGAGCCATATCTAGAAGTGTTCGTACACCAACCCTTATAGAGTTTAATGATGACTATAAAGTGAATGGCACGGTTGTAGAAGAGGTGCTCGGAGGAAGTGCTGGGATTAGAGCTATTGATGAATATGCGATTGCAACTTTCCTCAATGGCAACGACAACGTTGAATCAGAAAATTATGTTTCATACGAGTTGGGCTACCGCTTTGAAAGTGAAAACACCTCTGTGGACTTTTCTGCATTTCATACCGATGCCGATAATATAGCTGCAATTAGATTTAACACCGATCCTAATCAGTTTTTGCCCGCGATACGTTTTTTTCAACTCGGTCAATTTGAACAAGCCGCATTTGCGCTTACTCAAACCCGTGTTGACCTTGATATTGTCTCAGAGGGTGAAACAACAACTAACGGGGTTGATATAGTCGCCACTTGGCAACCTTTTAATAACCTAAGTACAGAACTAGGGTATAGCGCCAAATAAATCTGAGGTTAGATATCAAGATTCTAAAACTGTGGCCAAATTTTATTGACCACCTGTATCTTGAGGCTTTGGATGATTAGCTATCTCCAAGCTCTAAAATCAGTGAGGATGTTGTACCACGTAATGTTTAACATTGAGCTGTAGATTATCCCCTGATTTTACTTTCTACATACCCATAGCAGAAAAAAATGGATTAATAACTGATATTGGTAAATGGGTTGAGTCTCAAGCAATACAAGACTGTATTTTATTTAATACACTTTCAAATAAGCTGATCCAAGTAAGCGTCAATACCTCACCACTTGAAATTGATCGTTCAGGAGAATGGGTTGGTGGATGGATACAGGCTAGTAAGCAATATAACTTACCCGCACACTCAATTTTAATTGAAGTAACAGAGAATACTTTAATGGGTACTGACGCAGAGTTTAAAAGACAGTTAAAGCACCTAAGTGAATTTCAGATAGATGTTGCTATTGATGACTTTGGTGTAGGGTATTCATCACTGGCTTATTTACAACGGCTAGATATCGACATACTAAAAATTGATCGCTCGTTTATACAAGACATAGAAACAAATGAAAACAGCATTGCTCTGGTAAAAGCTATTATTACAATGGCTCATAACTTAAATGTAGAAGTCGTTGCTGAAGGCGTAGAAGATCAAAAACAATATTTGTTACTGAAACAGTTAAATTGTGACTACATCCAAGGATACTTTTTTTCAAAGCCTGTATCAAGACAAGAATTTGTTAAATATTTTATCGATAAATAAGCACTCTCTAAAACCAGCGGGGTACAAGCTGCGAATATTGCTTATACTCAGCAGTAAAGCTCTCGGATAAATGCTTTTCTTCTACCAATGTTTGCCTGTGAATAGCTACAACTCCAACTATTAAACATACCAAACTAAATATACTCGGTAATGCTAAGAAAAACCCTACTTGAGCTGCTACAACACCCAAATACATAGGGTTTCTTGAAAACTGATAGAGTCCTTTTGTTTTTAGTATCCGTGGACCGTTTGGATCAACTCCTGAGCGCCATAGTGAGGCCATATTAAAATGAACTATCATTGACAAAGCAAACCCAGCTGTAAGCAGCGCATTACCAAACATAACGCCAGGCCAGCCATTCAGACCAGTAAAAACACCTAGGTAATTATCAAGCGATGGTATAAACACCCGCAATACACAAATAAACCATATTAACGCCCTAAAAAACTTAAACGCAGTGTGATTCCACCAACTTGCACAATACTTAACTCCAGGAAAAACAATGCTTTCTTTAGAAGTACGTGTCACATAAATAATTCTAAATGTATAAAAACCAGCTACAAAGGTATAAAACAAAGCAAGATAAATACGAGTAAACTCTATTAAAGAAGATGAGTCATCAATAAGTAAGGAGAAAGGCATAGAAGACCCTGAATGAGTAAAAGCGTTAACGAAAGAAGAGCATAAAGCCCATAAGGCTTATTAACAAGTAAAGTTAAACAAAATCTACAAAAACTTACTTTTATAGCAAGTACATATTAATCACTACGCTTTATTAAATCGCTAGTATTTTTTTTATATTATTACGCTCCTTAAGTAATTACATGGGAAAATAAAGCTGTAAAATAACAACACCATTATTGTGTTAGTACAGCCTTGCGGAGATTCACCTTTCGCTGTTTCGTTTGATTACTGGGCTCGGCATGAAAAACCTTAAACAACAAACAACCCGTCACATTGCTGTAACGGGTTTTTCTTATTTGGAGCCTTGCAATGCAGAAGTGCCCACAGCGTTGGAAGGTCACAGTGGAATGGGTTACTATCATGGCCAATGCATTGGATAGCCAAAACATTGTTCACAAAGAGGCGCTTCGCTTAAGAAACGCTGCGCTTTAGAGAAAGAAATACTTAATTTTACTTTTCTATAGACGTAAAAAAGCCCGACTCTTTCGAATCGGGCTTTCTTGTATTTGAAGTCGGTGCGCTACGCAGTAGAATGTCCTACTTTCACATAGCAAATGGGATACTATCATTGTGTCGGGGCTCGCCTTCGAGCTGTTTTGTTTGACTACTGAGTTCGGCATGCTCTCTTAGCTATTTACTAAACCCCAGATAGCAAAAAACCCGTCACATTGCTGTAACGGGTTTCGCTTATTTGAAGCCTGGTAATGTCCTACTTTCACATAGCAAATGCTACACTATCATCGGCGCTGTTTCGTTTCACTACTGAGTTCGGCATGGAGTCAGGTGGGTCCAAAACGCTATTGTCACCAAGCAAATTTGGTCGTTAATTCGTATTCCTACGCACTAACTGAATTTGGAAAATATCTGATAATATTTTTTAAGTTTCTAAGTATCTATCTACTTTAGTTATATTAACTTCTTCGCTTGTTTCACTATCACATAAAACGCGTTTGGCGTTGTATGGTTAAGCCTCACGGGTAATTAGTACAAGTTAGCTTAATGGCTCACACCACTTCCACATCTTGCCTATCAACGTTGTAGTCTTCAACGGCCCTTCAGAGACTTTAAAAGTCTAGTGAGAACTCATCTCGAGGCCTGCTTCGCGCTTAGATGCTTTCAGCGCTTATCAGTTCCGAACGTAGCTACCGGGCAATGCCATTGGCATGACAACCCGAACACCAGCGGTTCGTTCACTCCGGTCCTCTCGTACTAGGAGCAACCCCTCTCAATTCTCAAACGCCCACGGCAGATAGGGACCGAACTGTCTCACGACGTTCTAAACCCA